>ERZ1047472.5-NODE-5-length-296187-cov-18.307262_pt1 | contig 296187 bp, 253 predicted proteins | sample MGYA00383095_ERZ1047472 | MGnify/ENA primary metagenome ERZ1047472 (study PRJEB29581, sample SAMEA5548365) | metagenome | biome: marine; feature: coastal; material: water | depth 1 m | study: Short-term variability in the microbial, nano- and picoplankton dynamics... | reverse complement strand
AAAGGTGCAAAGATAGCGGTTTTAATTGAATAAAAAAGTTGTTTTTTTCTTTTTTACACATAAAAAAACGCCTTCTGTTAGAAGGCGTTTTTTTATATTTTCGTTTTACTTTTTATGGAAGTATTGGAGAATAATTTGTTGGATATTCCCCTGCCCTCGCCATTGTATTTGACTCCACAAAGTTTGTTCCATATGATTCATCAATCGCTTCTAAAAACTTGTTCGCCATCAATGCATATCCTCTCGCAGTCAAATGGATCCCATCCAAACTTACCAAGCCTCCAAAAACTAGATCCGTAGTCATGGTATAATTATCAAATACAATTCCAGTAGTCGCTGCTTCTTGCAGTATTCCATTCAAATCAACCAAAGCCAAGCCTTTTGCTGCAGCAACTTCACTTATTTTGATATTGTAAGCATCTGTTGCTGATTTCAAAGCTTCTTGTTCTTCTGGTGTCAATACCCATTTGTCTTCTAAAGGAACTGTGACTCCATTGATCAATTGCGGATCATCACCCACCAAAGAACCGATGAATGAAGAGCTTGGTAGCAACAACAAATCCTCAGAAGTCGCTTGTCTGTATTTCGGCAATCCCGCAAAAGCCGGATTGATTGCTCCTAAATCTGTCAAATCTTCGTCAACAATGACTACTGCATTTTGACCTTCTGCAAATGAAATGGTTCTCCTAGCTGCTTCTGCTTCTGTAAAAAGTCCAGTATCCTTCAATGCTGCCAATGCTTGTTGAATACCACCATTATATGGTGCAAAACCTTGATTTACAGCTTCCGCATTCGCTGCTTCTAAAGGAACAGGGTTGTAAGGAACGGCTGTAAAATGAGGCAAACTTGAAACGTAAGGCACGTTTGCTACTACTCCTTTCGCACCTCCAGCGGTCAACATATCTACAATATACTCAAAGGTTTGGTTGAAGCCTATACCGGGAGCTCCTTCCGGCGGAGTAATTGGATTTGTACCATCACCTCCAGATGTTGCATATCCTAACACGTCATTTCCACCTATTTCAGACAAGGTAAAAAATGTAGGGGAACTTGCTACAGCATCTCCTAAAATAGTTGCATTGGGCGCAGAGGCTATTCTTACGAAATAAGGATTGGCAGTTTCTGTTGCCAAATTCTCTGCATTCCCCAAGCCATCAAACAACAGGTGGGTACTTTTTACTCCTGGAACCCCTAAATTGTGGTGTGATCCAGCTGCTGGAGTAGTTGCTTGTGTAGTCGGGGTACCTGCCAATCGAACGGGGCCTGCTCCATTAAAATACAATCTTGGTTCAGCTATCACCATAGTACCCAATACCAAACCTCCAATATTGTCGTCTACCAAGGGCTGTGAAAACGTACCGCCATTGGCATCCATTTTTTGTGCCAAAATACTGGGAAAAGAATCTTCCTGTCCAGCAGCAAACAAAGCTCCATCTGTATATCCTGCAGTAAAAGAAGCACCTACTGCAATGTAATTGCTAAAATCTACCGTTGAGGTATTCAATTCAGAATATGTCATTTCTCCTGAACCGTTTTGTGTCTCTAAAACAACATCCTCGCAAGACATCAATCCTGCAAATATTGCTACTAGTCCTATATATTTAATTTTCATAATTGTCGTGTTTTGAATTTCTTAAAAGTTGTTGATCACCCATGAAACATAATATTGTGAGCCGATGAAACCAGTACCAAAAGCGGTGAAATATTCATCTCCCAATAAGTTGGTTGCTCCAATTTTAAAGTTCGAGAGCATTCCCGGAACCTTCAAATTTACCTGCGCATCTACAACGTGAAAAGCGGGTACTACTCCATTTCCAAAAGAAGCTTCCCATACATAACTTCCACTCCATCTCCATGCTACGTTAAAGCCAATATTTTTGACAATTTCTTGATGTCCGAAAGAAGCTTTTACTTTGTGTTCAGGAGTATTAAAGTTGGTTTGAAAATCTGGATTCTCACTTTGGTCAAAATCCAATTTAGCATAGGTATAGTTCATCCCTAAATCGTATCCTCCTAGAACACTTGCCGACACACCTACAGAAGCTCCGTATGAATTGATGTCTGCATCTGAGTTTGTATAGGTTTGATACACTTGGTAGTCACCGTTTGCAATTGCCAACAAGGAGGCTGCATTGTCACCAACCGTTCCGTAAAAAGGAGAGATTACAGTTTCATTTGACAAAAAATCCTTGTACCAGTTGTAGTAACCACTCAAATCTACAACGATGTTCTCTAATTTTCCTCTATATCCCAATTCCACAGATGTCACCTGCTCAGGCTTTGCATAGCCTGAATTGGCAATTTCCAAATCCGCCGGATTCATAGAGGCACCAAATGCCTGAACCGAACTCGCTGAAAAAGAGTTTTCATAAGCTCCTTGCCCGTCTTTTTCATAAGAATAGGTGCCATTTCCGTTCTCAATTGCTGCAGCTCCTAAAATTGCTGCTCCTTCTGAACTTAAACCGTAAGTACGAACATCTCTTTGTGGGTTGTCTTCAGCTCCTCCAACCAATATCGCTCTTCCGACATCCAATCCGATAAATAAATCCTGGGTCGTTGGATTTCTAAATCCAGTTTGTCCAGAGATTCGAAGATTGTGTTGTCCATCTTCTCCAAAAGTGTATCCTAACGAGGCTCTTGGTGAAAAGAAGCCATCAAACAATTCTGATTTGTCGTAACGAACAGAAGCTGTCAACTTTAATTGATCGTCCAAAAACTTTTTTTGCAATTGTGTATACACTCCATATTCTGAATAATCAATGGAACCATCGTTGTCGGTATATATTGTCCCTGAAGAATTCAAACTATACGTTCTCGCAGATCCTCCTACTTGAATTTCTGCAAAAGAAATGACATCTCCAAAATTATAATTGGCGTCCGCATGGTAAATTTTTGAATTGTCCTGGAATTTAGAACCAGTGGTCAAGTCAGGATCATTGATACTTTTGTTAAAGGCATCCTGAAATTCTTGAGAACCTGGTTCGAATCTTGCTGAACCTCCTGCTGAGTCTCCATCAGCTGCAGTTCTCGCAGCCACATGCGCTTGCGCATCTGTAAGTCCTCCCAACGTTCCTTGCAAATAAGCTCCTACATATTCTCCAAACCATGTTTGGTCGTCTTTTGCGGCTCTGTTGATATTAATTCCTGTAAAAATCATATCGTAAGAATCCCCTGCATTGTCCTCAGTCACGTATCCTCTCAGGAAAAATCGATCACTTTTTACTTCTAATTTATGCTGTGTTAGGTAAAAGTTATCAATGTAATATCTATTGGCTCCTTGATAAATAGTTGATCCAGATCCATATTTACCTACATAAGAGAATTCCAAATCGTTTTCAAAAGGTCTGTAGTAAATTCCCCAGTCTGCTTTCATACTCTCTGCACCGTAATCGGTCAAATCGCCTTCCGCGTATCCAGTTCTACTTACATTTACCGAAGGAATTTGTGATTCTGCTCCTGAAGGAATAACACCCATCCCTACCAAAACTTTGGCAACGTCTCGGATGTTGGTACTAACCTCATCTCCGTATATATTGATCCCGTCATAATTAATGTGATCTCTTGTTGCTCCTGTGCCTTCTTTTCCAGTGGCATTGTTTGCTCCCCAATCGGTTCCTTTCAGGTATCCAATATTCACTTTTGTAGCCCATTTATCAGAAAATTTATGAGCAAGTCTAAATCCGATATCGGTGTACATATTGTTCCCATTGGCTTCTTGAGATGTAAGCCCTGTTTTGGAATAACCGCTGACTCCTGGGTATTCAAAAGGATTTTTACTTGTCATAAATAAAATTCCGTTGAAGGCATTTGCTCCATACAAAGCTGAAGAGGCTCCCGGTAACAATTCAACAGATTGTATGTCCGTTTCTGTCATTCCCAGTAAGTTTCCTAGTGGAAAATTCAAGGCTGGTGCGGAATTGTCCATTCCGTCAACCAACTGCATGAAACGCGTATTTGCGAATGTTGCAAAACCCCTAGTGTTGATTGCTTTGAAAGTCAAACTATTGGTGTTGATATCTACTCCTTTCAAATTCTCCAGTCCGTCATAAAAATCAGCGGAAGCTGTGTTTTGAATTTCTTTCACACCAAAGCGTTCGATTGTTACGGGCGATTCGAAAATTTTCTCAGGCGTTCTTGAAGCCGATACAACAACTTCATCAAGCATGGTTCCTTCTTTTAAACTAAAATTAAGAATTTGATTGTTTTGAGTTACTTCGATTGTTTTTGCTTCAAATCCAACACTACTCGCTTGTACAACATAAGGAGGGGCTTGATTGGTTTGTAGCGTAAATTTTCCGTCAAAATCAGCAGCAGTTCCAATTGTGGATCCCAATACTCGGATACTCACACCTGGAATAGGTGTTCCTGTATTTGAATCTATCACTGTTCCTGAAATGGTTGTTTGCGCAAAAGTAAGCGCACTAAATAACAACAGTAAAATAATACTTACTTGTTTTTTCATTGGTTAAGTTTGATTTGGTTTACGGTGGAAATTACAAAAAATAAACCAATCTAGAGTTGAGCCCCATGAAAACAACTTGTTTTATTAACATTCGTTAATGGGTCCTGGTTTTCTTTATTTAGAAAAAAAGGTTCAATAACGAAGGTACAACCAACCCGTTTTGGAAGTGAAACTATTTGTGACTGCACTTATTTTATAGAGGTAAGAACCTATGGGCAATTTATGTCCATTAAAATCCGTTCCATCCCAGTTATTTTGATACGCATTGGAACGAAAAACAAGTTTCCCATTGCGATCAAATACGGTCACTTTGACTGTTGGGAAATCACTGTTTTCTAAGGAACCATCATTGATATTACTCATATGCCAAGTGTCATTGATCCCGTCATTGTTTGGGGAAAAACCTCTGGGAACCAATACGCCAGCATTTATTTCACAGACATCTCCAACACCATTATTATTGACGTCTATTTGCTCCGAATTTGGAACATACGGACAGTTGTCTTGTGTGTTTTTTACGCTATCTCCATCCCAGTCATCTGGATCCTCTAAGACCCCTTGGAAGAACAACTTCCAATTCAAAAGTGTGCCTTCATCTTCTTCATATGTATCCACAACTTTCAACGTCCATTCCCCAAAAGCGTCTCTCGTATTGAATTGCGACAAATCTTCTTCGGGCCTGAAACGACCTGAGTAAGGTGCCACCCCATTTATCAAGCCAAGATTGCTTTCGGAATCAAAAATCGTATTTGTATAATTCTTTCCGACATCATCGCTTTCATATACCAAAACAACTTCCTCTTCACTTGGACTTGTCAAAACAATTCTCAAATCACCTATATAATTGTGATTGATATTGATAAGAAGATCTACATCTGAAATATTGATGTGATCTGGAACATTCATTGTAGCAGAAATCCCTCCGGGGTTATTGTCGGGAATTTCACTGTTTAGACCCTCGGAAGTATATGTGACATCTTCTATTTTACCTGTAAAAAACCTTCCTTCTGAAGAAAAACTACTTTCCAAACAAGCATTCACCGCACGAACTCGCCAAAAATATGTGCTTTCCATGTTCAAACCGTCGAACAACAATTTATTTTCACCCAACTGAGCGGCATAAACAAGCGTCGAAAAATCGTCTTCTTCTGAAATTTCAAAATCATAATACAAAATATTTTCCTGCGAACTCCATTCGAATTGCAAGGGGTTCACTACATTCAACGCGTCAGAAACCGGCTTTTGCAAAACGGGAATTTCTAGCCCCTCGTTAAAAATTTCTAGTTCCAAGGATACCGTTTTCTCTTCTTGTCCCGAAACCCCGCGGAAAAGAATCTCATAATCTCCAACGAGACGGTCTGTAATTCCCGCTATTTTTAATGCCCCTTTTGTCCCATCTAAAATGGCATTTTCTGGGGTAATTGTCGCGGTTGTTCCTGGCGGCAAACCTGATACTGAAAATTGTGTTTGTTCATTGAATCCAACAAAAGTGTTGTATTCAAAAGGAAACAGCGCCTCATCAGAAGCGCATATCTCGACTTTTTCTGCCTCAAAACTGACGACATAATTGGATGCTTGAATTTCGATATCTGCTGCATTCACATTGAAAAATACATGCCCTGTTGCAGCAACTTTTATACGTGCCCGCGTCGTTTCTATAGCAGGCACAACAATGAAATGACTCCCATCATTGTCAACCGCACTCGCCAAAACATGCGGATAGGTTTGGCCGCCATCTGAAGATAATAAAATATCTACTTTAGAGGCGCTTACAGGGGCTTTGTTGGTGTTGGCAACTTCCCATTCAATCAATTTGGACTCTCCTACATGAAAAACTTCCGATACGGCTTGAGAGCTAACGTAAAAAGGACCGGCATCTTCTGAAACAAATATACTCATTTCATCAATATCTATCTGCCCTCCAAAGACATTGTTGTCGCGAACGGTAAAGGCAAAATCAAGCTGTCTTTCCACCGAAGGCAATTGTTCCCATGTGCTTCCCAATTCTCCATTTAACAAGGTGTTGATTGCCGGAAAATATCGGAAAGATTCGGCTATAGGGGGTATCGAACGAAACAACGGCCCTCCTAGGTTGTCACTCACAGGTGGCATGATGGCTTGTTCTGTATTTCTTTGCTCCCATGTATAACTGGCAGTTCCTGCTTGGGCATTGCCCAATCCTTCCAACTGAAAGGGTGTTGAAATAGGTATGGTATAATTTTCTCCTGCATCTGCTATTGGGGCAGCGTTGCCGATATCTGTCAAAATTCCACAACGGTCATTTCCATAGACAAAGGCCTCTGTAATTTGTTCTAAACTCACGCTGTGAAAATAAGCATCGCTGTCCCCCTGTACATTGGGCGCACAAATTCCTGTATAGGCCATGATCGTAGAGCCACTGCCAGGCTCTACAGCAGTTGCATTGGTTCGATTTCCTGAACAATGGTTGTTAAAGGTGTGTGTTGCTCCTAATTGATGCCCTATTTCATGAGCTACAAAATCTACATCAAAAGCGTCTCCCTTGGGCGAGTTCGTTCTTGTAGCGCCTTGCGCTTTTTTACTGGTACAGGTAGCTCCCAGTTCTGCCGCTCCGGCTGAGTTTCCTTGACCAAAAATATGCCCGATGTCGTAATTTGAAAAACCGATATTTGCATCGCATATTCCTTGTATCTCATTCAACATAATTCCGACATCGTCATTTGTAAGCCCATCGGCCGCAGGATCTAAAAAAACCAATCGGTCGTTATTTGCAACCAATTCTAACTTTATCGCCAATTCTCTTTGGAAAATGGCATTGATCCGCGTAAGGGTCACATACATGGCAGCCAATACCGCCGTTTTTTTTTCGACCTCGCTCGCCGAAGCAGCAATTCCTTGATCTGTTAAATGAAATTGAGCATATTCTCCAGTGCATGCCAAAGCCATTCGAAATGTTCTCAACTTTCCATCGGTTGTCATCACTCTATTCCTGCTTTTTTTTTCTTTTTCTGGAGAGACGCCTTCTTCCGTTTCACAATCAAATCCCTTTTTGGAGCGAGAAAGATCACTTTTTGAGTAAAAATTGTAGGTCAAACCGTCTTTTGTATAGGGATCGATGAAATGGGTTTTTCCTGTTTCATCAAAAATCATGGCGTGCAAACCTAAGGAGGAGACACTGAAACGAACGGACCCTTTTTGACCGCTTCGAACACCTACATACGATTTTACATCCGGGAATTTTGCTTGCAGTGCAGCACTCATATAGGGAGTTTCAAATACTTCGTAACTAGCAAACCCTTTTTCTTTGTTCGGAAAATCAACAACAACCCTCGCTGTTTTTTGTGTTTTTCCAAAACTTCTCTTTTTACAGTTTTTCAATTGCATTTTTAATTGGGCGAGTTCCAACTTAAAAATCTTCTCTTTTTGCAGTTTTACTGTTTGAACATTCTTTTGGTACAATACTAAATTTTCAGCCTTTTCGGCAGTCCATACATTTTTTCGCTGTGCATAGGAGAGCAGTGTAAAGAGAAGAAAAAGAAAAGAAAAAAAAGTTGCCTTACCTTTTTGCATGTTCATTTGTTGATTTGTTCATGGTTCAACGCAAACTTATTTAAAATATTTCAGAGTTTGAAGTCTTCCGCTTCTTCAAAACAAGTTTCCTTTAAAAAATTATCTATTCCTAAAAATAGAATGTAAATTTGCATCTTTTAAGGGACTAATTCTTTTCGATTTGAAAGTAATTGAAAATTACAAAAATTTCAGCATATCTAAAAAATCAATCGTCACCATTGGTACTTTTGATGGGGTGCATGTTGGTCATCAAAAAATAATGGAGCAATTGGTGGCAACTGCTCAGGAAAACAATGCAAAATCCGTGCTATTGACTTTTTTTCCGCACCCTCGTATGGTCCTTCAAAAAGACAACAGCCTAAAATTGATCAATACCATTGCTGAGAAAATTGAAATCCTAGAAAAAACGGGGTTGGACTACCTCATCATTCATCCTTTTGACAAAGATTTTTCTCGATTGACTGCATTTGATTTTGTCAGAACAATTTTGGTCAATCATTTAAACACCGCGGAACTGGTAATTGGTTACGACCATCGCTTTGGGAAGAACAGGGAAGGTAATTTTGAACAACTGCAAGAATACGGACATATGTACGATTTCAAGGTAACTGAAATACCTGCCCAAGATATCAACCAAATTTCTGTAAGTTCCACAAAAATTCGAAATGCAATTTTAAACGCAGAGATAGAAAAAGCCAACGAATATTTGGGTTATTCTTTTTCGTTAGAAGGCACAGTCGTCTCTGGTGAAAAGTTAGGAAACACTATTGGGTACCCAACTGCCAATATCGAACTACTAGAAACGTACAAACTAGTACCGAAAACAGGGGCTTACTTGATTCGTTCATTTTTACATGGGAAAACCATTTATGGCATGATGAACATTGGGAATCGACCTACGGTCAACGGTGTAAAAGAAACCATAGAAGTTCATTTCTTTGATCTGAATAAAGATCTTTATGGCAGACAATTGACGATCGAATTGCTGACATTTCTTCGAGACGAACAAAAATTTAGTTCTATTGAGGAATTGAAAAAACAATTGTTTCTCGACAAAGAAAAATCACTAGAATTAATTTCAGCACATATTTAATTTACTTATTTTTTCTATTCTCAGAAAGGAATGGATTCCTGATTTAATCCTTTCTTTATAGGGTTTAGAAATTCTATTTTTATAAATTTGCTTTTTTAAAAACAGAGACATGTTACAGGTTCAATACATTAAGGAAAATAAAGAAACTGTGTTGGTTGGAATGGCCAAACGAAATTTCAAAAATGCGGAACGCATTGTTGATGAAGTCATTTCTTCTGATGAAAATCGGAAAGCTACCCAAGCCAAATTGGACAATGTCTTGGCAGAATCCAACAAAATCTCCAAAGAAATTGGAATATTATTCAAATCTGGAGAAGCTCAGAAAGCGGGGATTTTGAAAGAAAAAACGGCTGCGCTCAAAGAAGAATCAAAAGATTTGTCAGCGCAACTTACGGCTGCAAATGAACATTTGAAAAATGTACTGTACAGCATACCAAATATTCCAAACGAGCTTGTACCTGCTGGAAATTCTGAGGAGGACAACGAAACTGTTTTTGAAGCAGGAAAAATTCCAAATTTGCACGAGGGAGCCTTACCACACTGGGAATTGGTAAAAAAATACGACATCATCGATTTTGAGTTGGGAAATAAAATTGCAGCAGCTGGATTTCCGGTATACAAGGGCAAAGGAGCTCGCCTGCAACGTGCTTTGATCAATTATTTTTTAGACAAAAATACGGCTGCTGGGTATTTAGAAATCCAGCCTCCTTATTTGGTCAACGAGGCTTCTGGAATTGGAACAGGTCAACTGCCTGACAAAGATGGACAAATGTACCACGATGCAAAAGATGATTTGTACTTGATTCCAACCGCAGAAGTGCCGGTCACAAATATTTACAGAGACGTCATTTTAAAAGAAGAGGATTTCCCGATTGCCAATACGGCCTACACTCCTTGTTTTCGTAGAGAGGCAGGGTCTTACGGAGCCCATGTTCGTGGATTGAATCGCTTGCACCAATTTGACAAGGTTGAAATTGTGCGCTTGGAACACCCAAACAATTCTGCCAACGCTTTGAGCGGAATGGTAGACCATATAAAAAACATTTTAGAAGAACTGAAGTTGCCGTACAGAATAGTAAAACTCTGTGCGGGTGATTTAGGCTTCACATCTACATTGACCTATGATTTTGAAGCTTTTTCTACTTCTCAAAACAAGTGGCTGGAAATTAGCTCGGTTTCTAATTTTGAAACGTTTCAGGCAAATCGCTTGAAACTACGTTTTAAAAACAAAGAAGGTAAAAAAGAATTGGTACATACCTTGAACGGAAGTTCTCTTGCGTTGCCAAGAGTAATGGCTGCTTTGTTGGAAAACAACCAAACTCCTGAGGGAATTCAAATACCCGAGGCTTTGGTACCTTACACAGGGTTTGATCTGATCCATTAAAAAAACAAGCCTCTACTTCCTCTTTCTGAAATGAATTGTAGAGCCTGTCAAAAACTTCTATGGGCATTGTCTCATTGACCCACTTCAAATCTATAACATAGCTTCGCAATTCTCCCTATCTTTGCGACACAAACTACTTACAAAAAACAACATGTACATCTACAACATAACCACCAATATAGAAGCGTCTGAAGAAAAGAAATGGTTGGATTGGATGCATCAAACGCATATCCCAGAAATGTTGGCGACAGGTAAATTTATGTCTGCAAAAATGTGCAAAGTGCTGGTGAAAGAAGACATGGGAGGGGTTACTTACAGCGTACAATACAGTGTTGAAAATCTTGAAATCTTAAAAACATATTACGAGACAGATGCAACCCAATTAAAAAACAAAGCAAATTCTAAATTTGCAGGGAAATTTGTGTATTTTGAAACTGAAATGCAATTGATCGACAAACAGTTCAACGCGACCAATTAAAATCGTAGACTTTAACAAAAAACTCATGAGCGTAAGAGCCAAAAAACACCTGGGACAACACTTTCTCAAAGACGAGTCCATTGCGAAAAAAATTGCAGATTCTCTTACTGAAAATGGCTACGATACCGTTTTGGAAATTGGGCCTGGCATGGGGGTTTTGACCAAATATCTTTTGCAAAAAAGCTACACTACTCATGTCATTGAAATAGATGCAGAATCTGTCGAATACCTCGAGAACACCTATCTTAACTTGGCTCCAAGAATCCTTTCTAAGGATTTTCTAAAAATCAAAATTTCTGATTATTTTGAAAACAAACCTTTGGCAATTATTGGAAATTTCCCCTACAATATTTCCTCTCAAATTGTTTTTAAAACACTTGAAAACCGAGCTCAAATACCTGAGTTTTCTGGGATGTTCCAAAAAGAAGTCGCCGAACGAATCGCGGAAAAAGAGGGCAGTAAAAAGTATGGAATCTTATCCGTTCTTGCGCAAGCTTTTTACGACGTAGACTATTTATTCACCGTCCCGCCGAGTGTTTTCAACCCCCCTCCAAAAGTAGATTCGGGAGTGATTCGAATGATCCGAAAAAAGAATTTCACACTCCCAGTAGATGAAAAATTATTCTACCGCGTTGTAAAAACCGCCTTTAATCAACGAAGAAAAATGCTACGTAGTAGCTTAAAATCGATGCACTTATCGGATAAATTGAGAGAAGATAGTATCTTTGCGAAGCGACCTGAACAATTATCAGTAGCAGCATTTATCAATTTAACCTCCTTAATCGAGCAAGATGCAAGTTGAAATCACCCAAGACTTTATCAACGATATTAGAAATAATATTGCCGATGCAAACGACCGTGCGTTGTCGAACTTATTCGATGAAATGCACCATGCAGATATTGCCGAAATTTTAGAGGAATTAAATTTTGAAAACGCTTTGTACATCATCAAATTGCTGGATACTGAAAAAACATCAGACATCCTTACAGAGCTTGATGAGGATACGCGAGAAAAAATTTTACAAAGCCTCTCTTCTGAAGAAATTGCCAAAGAAATAGACGAATTGCAATCGGATGATGCCGCGGATATCATTGGAGAATTGCCAGAAGAACAAAAAGAAGAGGTTATCTCCCAAATAGAGGATGTTGAACACGCAAAAGACATTGTTGATTTGCTGCGTTATGATGAGGATACCGCAGGTGGTTTGATGGGAAAAGAGCTCATCAAAGTCAATGAAAATTGGACCAATCTTCGTTGTGTGCGCGAAATGCGTCGGCAAGCAGAAAATTTTGACAAGGTACATACCATTTATGTTGTGGACGACAACGAGGTTTTAAAAGGACGTTTGTCTCTTAAAAGCCTTTTGACTACCTCAACAAAAACACCTGTAAAAGAGGTTTACAACCAAAAAGTAACTTTTGTAAAAGTAGACGAAAATGATGAGGACGTTGCTAAAATCATGCAAAAATACGACCTGTTTGTCGTACCCGTCGTAGATGAAATGAATCGATTGGTCGGTCAAATTACCATCGATGATGTAGTAGACGTTATTCGAGAGGAAGCGGACAAAGATTACCAAATGGCCGCTGGTATTACGGAAGACGTTGAAGCAGATGACACTATCTTACAACTTACCAAAGCACGCTTGCCTTGGTTGGTTTTAGGCCTTTTTGGTGGCTTAGGGGCTGCTTACATTATGGGAGGCTTTGAAGAAGCTCTCGAAAAACATAAAATTTTATTTTTCTTTACCCCACTGATTGCGGCTATGGCGGGAAATGTTGGAGTTCAATCGAGCGCCATCATTGTACAAGGTTTGGCAAACAATAATTTGAGAGGAAGTCTTTGGAATCGTTTGTTCAAAGAGGTCGGGCTTAGTTTGGCTAATGGAATTATTTTGGCCTTGCTCGTCTTAGGATACGGATTGATTCAAGGTTTTGACATGACTGTAAATTACGTAATTGCCTGTTCTTTGGTGATTGTCATTATCATCGCCGCCCTTATCGGGACTTTTGTTCCTATTGTTTTGGACAAAAAGGGAATCGACCCAGCATTGGCTACAGGTCCTTTTATCACTACTAGTAATGACATTTTTGGAATTCTAATTTACTTTATGATCGCGAAAGTGATGCTTGGGTTTTAAAAAATTACATTTTTTAAAATGCTTTTTCCTTGACAAGAATGCGCGATAAACACATCACTAAAGCTTCATTTTTTCTAAAAACGACCACAAAACAATTCCTGTCGTCACCGATATATTCAAAGAATGTTTGGTCCCGAACTGTGGTATTTCTATGCAATGATCCGATGCTGACACTACCGATTGTTGTACTCCTTTTACTTCATTTCCCATCACAATTGCATATTTTTTATTTTTCGAAATTTCAAATTCTTGGAGCATAACCGAAGACTCGGCTTGTTCTATGGAAGCGATTTCTACTCCTTTTTTTTGCAATTCCGAAACCAAAGTCAAGGTGTCTTCTACATATTCCCAGTCGACAGAATCTGTGGCGCCCAAAGCCGTTTTATGGATATCCTTGTGTGGCGGTATTGCTGTGATACCACACAAATAAATTTTTTCGACAACAAACGCATCACTTGTTCTAAAAACAGAGCCAATATTGTTCAAACTTCGGATGTTGTCTAAAATCACAATCAACGGAATTTTTTCTGCTTCTTTGAAATCTGCAATATCCAGTCGGTTCAATTCACTATTTTTTAATTTTCTCATGGGACCATTTTGAATGACAAAATTAATTCGATTTCTGTGAACATACAAAATGAACGCTCCTAAATTTTCCTGTAAAAAACCAACCAATAATTGTATTTTTAAACCGTCTTATTTCTATTCGATCAAAAATATGCGCACTTTCATTTACTCGATTGCTTTCTTCTCCATTTTTATTTGCATGGGTTGCAAAGAACAACCTCCTCAAAAAATAGTGACACCTCCCTCACAAAAAACAGAGACTGCAAACAAAGCAACTTACCGTCTGAGAAAATACACGCATGTAAAAGAATTGTACAGCAGATTGGCAGCACCGATTACAAAATTGTGCATCGAACACAAAGTTCCTCCTGGTGCAGTATTGAGTATTCTCAGTCTTGAATCTGGCTGGGGGCGAGGTTATGTTGGGAAAATCACAGGCAATTTCTTGAGCTTAAATGCGGTCGGTAATGACCCTGAATTACCCGCGTTGTACCTGCCTTCTCAAAACGAAAAACCCACGAGGGTACTGTTTGATTCGAATGAAATTTCAAAAATAGCAACGGAAAAACTCACTTGGAAACTTCGACCCGCTTCTCTCAAAAAAGATTACCGCCCTACTCCCTATGCTGGAACTTCTGCAAACTTAACGTACTTCCAAAAGAATCCGGATCAATTGACTCAGGCGAATCTGAAAAACACGGAAGATTTTGTAAAACGATTTATTTCTTCCAAAAGTAAGATAGCTGCTTATCGAGAAGCAAGGGCTTTGTTGGATGCTGCTGTTGCAAAAAATGGCATTGCCGTTTTGTTCGACCAAGACCTCACTGAAAAATTTATAAACACCATTGGAGGCAGACCCAATTCTTATAATTTTAGAGAAACTTGGCCCAAAAAAGTAATCTCCATTATGGAAGGAGTGGGAGCGGTTCCACTTTCTGAAAAACTCTACAAAAACACATCTTTCGAAATTGCTTGGAGCTTTTAAAATTATTCGGGACACATTGTATAGAAATCAGGTCATCACAGCCAATAATACTCCTTCATTTTTAGGACATTAGCGCTTGATTTATCAATTTCATTTTGCTTGCAAAATCTCATAGAAAATATGTATTTTCGCAACTCAATTGAACAGCGAGTAAAATGAGTACAAAATTTAGAGAACACAAAGGACTAAATTTAACCAATATAGCAGCAGAAACGCTGCAATTCTGGAAAGAAAACGACATCTTTCAAAAAAGTATTCAAGCCAGAGATGGCAAGGAGCCATATGTGTTTTTTGAAGGACCTCCTTCTGCAAATGGACTTCCAGGGATTCATCATGTCATAGGGCGTACTATCAAAGATATTTTTCCTCGTTACAAAACCATGAAAGGTTTCAAAGTTCAACGAAAAGCGGGTTGGGATACACACGGTTTGCCTGTAGAATTGGGTGTTGAAAAAGAACTAGGAATTACCAAAGAAGATATTGGCACAAAAATATCTGTAGAAGAATACAACCAAGCTTGTCGCGATGCAGTGATGAAATATACCGATGTATGGAACAATCTTACCGAAAGAATTGGGTATTGGGTAGACATGGAAGACCCTTACATTACCTACAAACCCAAATATATGGAATCGGTTTGGTGGCTGTTGTCTCAATTGTACAAAAAAAATTTACTGTACAAAGGATACACGATCCAACCTTATTCTCCCAAAGCAGGAACAGGATTGAGTTCTCATGAAGTCAATCAACCAGGTGCTTACCAAGATGTCACAGACACGACCATTGTTGCGCAGTTCAAAGCAATAAAAACTTCTTTACCTCAAAAACTTCAAAACTTACAAGGAGATGTTCATTTCCTAGCATGGACAACGACTCCTTGGACCTTGCCTTCAAATACAGCACTGACAGTAGGTCCAAAAATTGACTATGTGGCTGTCAAAACTTTCAATCAATATACGTTTGCACCTAGCACCGTTATCTTAGCCAAGGCATTGGTCGGAAAACAGTTTGGCAAAAAATTCTTTGCTGTTGAAGAAGAAACTGATTTAACAACCTACAATGCAGGGGATAAAAAAATTCCTTTTCTCATTGTTGATGCATACAAAGGTGCTGAATTGGTGGATTCTAAATTCGAACAATTGTTGCCTTTTACACAACCTTACCAACATCCTGAAAATGCGTTTCGAGTGATTGCAGGAGATTTTGTAACTACGGAGGATGGTACCGGAATTGTGCATACAGCGCCTACTTTTGGTGCGGATGATGCTTTGGTAGCCAAACAAGCAACTCCAGAAGTACCCCCAATGTTGGTATTAGATGAAAATGACAACCTCATTCCTTTGGTTGATTTACAAGGAAAATTCACTTCACACGTTGGTCCTTATGCTGGTAAATATGTAAAAAATGAATATTACAACGACGGGGAAGCTCCTGAAAAATCCATCGATGTTGAAATTGCCATTCAACTGAAAGAAGAAAACAAAGCTTTCCATGTAGAAAAATACAAACACAGTTACCCACATTGTTGGAGAACGGACAAACCAGTTTTGTACTATCCATTGGATTCTTGGTTTGTAAAAGTGACCGAAAAGCGTGACCGCATGTTCGAATTGAACCAAAACATCAACTGGAAACCGGAATCTACGGGAACGGGACGTTTTGGAAATTGGTTGAAAAATGCGAATGACTGGAACCTTTCTCGTTCACGTTATTGGGGAATCCCATTGCCAATCTGGAGAACAGAAGACGGTACGGAAGAAATTCTAATCGGTTCTGTGGAAGAGTTGAAAAAAGAAATTCAAAAAGCCATTGAAGCGGGCGTAGAAAGTGAAGATATTTTTGCTGATTTTGTGATCGGAGATATGTCTGAAGAAAATTATGCTACAATTGATTTGCACAAAAATATTGTCGATCAAATCACCCTCGTTTCACCTTCTGGAAAGGCGATGAAACGCGAATCTGATTTGATTGATGTTTGGTTTGATTCAGGATCGATGCCTTATGCACAATGGCATTATCCTTTCGAAAACAAAGAATTGATTGACGACAACAAATTTTATCCTGCCAATTTCATTGCAGAAGGAGTCGATCAAACTCGAGGATGGTTTTACACCCTTCATGCCATCAGTACTATGGTTTTTGATTCTGTTGCCTATAAAAATGTCGTTTCAAACGGACTGGTTTTAGACAAGCATGGCAAAAAAATGTCGAAACGTTTGGGGAATGGAATTGACCCGTTCGAAACCATGGACAAATTTGGACCGGATGCTACTCGTTGGTATATGATTGCCAATGCGAATCCATGGGACAATTTAAAATTTGATTTGGACGGTGTGGACGAGGTGAGAAGAAAATTTTTCGGAACCCTTTACAACACCTATTCTTTCTTTTCATTGTACGCTAACTTGGATAATTTTAGTTATGCAGAAAGCGATATTGAAATTTCTAAAAGACCCGAAATTGACCGTTGGATTCTTTCGGAATTGAACAGCTTGATCCAAAACGTAGATACTTTTTATTCGGAATACGAACCTACAAAAGCGGCCAGAGCGATTCAAGATTTTGTCACCGAAAACTTGAGCAACTGGTTTGTTCGTTTGAGTAGAAGACGCTTCTGGAAAGGAAGCTACGAACACGATAAAATATCAGCCTACCAGACTTTGTATACTTGTATGTTGACGGTTGCCAAACTAGGCGCGCCAATTGCTCCTTTCTTTATGGACAACCTATACAAAGACTTGACCAATGCAACGGAAGGCAGCTCAAAGGAATCTATCCATTTGGAAGATTTCCCTCACTGTAATGAAGAAATGATAGATGATAATTTGGAACGAAAAATGCAAAAAGCACAGCAAATTTCCTCCATGGTATTGTCATTGCGTAAGAAAGAAATGATCAAAGTAAGACAACCTTTGCAACGCATCATGATTCCTGTTTTAGACGAAAGCGATCGCGAAGATATTTTAGCCATCCAAAACCTCATCATTTCTGAAGTAAATGTCAAAGAAGTCGAATTGATTGATGATGCCTCGGGTATTTTGGTAAAGAATATCAAACCGAATTTCAAAGTTTTAGGGCCTAAGTTTGGGAAAGAGATGCGCTTTGTAGGAGCTGCTCTTCAAAAGTTTGGTCAGGAAGAAATTGCGAAACTTGAAAAAGATGGAAAAATTTCTTTAGAAATAAATGGAAAATTTGTAGATTTAGCAATCAATGAAGTAGAAATTTCTTCTCAAGACATTGAAGGTTGGTTGGTTGCCAATCAGGGGAGCTTGACCGTTGCCTTAGACGTAACCCTAACCGACGCACTTACAAAAGAAGGAATTGCGCGTGAATTGATCAATCGCATTCAGAATATTCGAAAAGAATCTGGTTTTGAAGTCACTGATAAAATTCAACTATCCATTGAAAAAAATCCCCTCATCGAAAGTGCTGTTTTGGATAATGAAAGTTACATCAAGACTGAAACATTGATTGAAAAATTAGTGTTTGAAGAGGTTCTTTCAAAAGGAGTTGTCGTTGAGTTTGACGATATAAAAACGAAATTATTAATTTGTAAAAAGTAATCCCTATGAAAAATACTATCGCACATTACGGTGAAGATGATTTGGCAGAGTTCAAAGAAATTATTTTGAAAAAAATTGCAAGAGCACAAGAAGATTTGGACATCTTAAATGCGGCTTATAAGAACAATAGTGCTAATGGAACGGATGATACTTCACCAACTTTCAAGGCTTTTGAAGAGGGTGCAGAAACCATGTCCAAAGAAGCAAACGTTCAATTGGCTATCCGACAAGAAAAATTTATACGAGACTTGAAAAATGCCTTGATGCGCATTGAAAATAAAACCTATGGTGTCTGCAGAGCTACAGGAAAATTGATCCAAAAAGAACGCTTAAAATTAGTGCCTCATGCAACCTTGAGCATTGAAGCAAAAAAGCAACAATCCTAAAACAATTGAGCAGGTGCATTGCCTGATCGATTTTATTTTATTTCATTTTGAAAAAAGCACTCCTCATTATTGTTGCTGTTTTGGCAATAGACCAAATTAGCAAGATATGGATCAAAACCAACCTCATGCTTGGACAAGAAATTTTTGTCTTTGATTGGTTTCGCATTCATTTTATAGAAAATAACGGGGCTGCTTGGGGAGCTGAAATTGGTGGGGAAATCGGGAAACTTATTCTTTCCTTGTTTCGATTGTGTGCGATTGTAGGGATCGGGTATTGGCTTCACAAATCCATTAAAAATAAGGAGCACCATTTGTTAATCATGGCCATTTCTCTAATTTTTTCTGGGGCGCTTGGCAATATCATTGATTCTGTTTTTTACGGTGTTCTTTTCGACCACTCTCACTTCCAATTGGCAACGCTATTTGCTGAAAATCCCTATGGAACGCTGCTGCACGGTAAAGTAGTGGACATGCTTTATTTCCCTATGTGGCACGGAACTTTCCCTCCTTGGCTGCCAAAATTCGGTGGAAGTTCGTTTACTTTTTTCAATGCGATTTTCAATGTGGCGGATGCTGCCATCTCATTGGGTGTTGGTATATTGATTCTTTTTGGGAAAAGAGTTTTTCCTCAAGAAAACAACTAATTCTCTGCGAACAAGAAGATTTCTTCGTCCATACCAAACAAGATTTGACTTCATCAAAAAAAGATGCAAAAAAACCCTGAATTGTATTCAGGGTTTTTTTGTTGTGTATATTTTGAGATATTTTTACATCTTGTTCAGCCAAGAAGACACACTCACTTCTTGATGAATGAGTCCTTTCAAATCAGCGATTGATACTCTTTTTTGTTCCATGGTATCTCTATGACGAATGGTCACGCAATGATCGTTTAAAGAATCGTGATCTACGGTGATACAAAAAGGAGTTCCTGCAGCGTCTTGTCTTCTGTAACGTTTACCAACGGCATCTTTTTCATCGTAAATGACATTGAAATCCAATTTCAAATCGTCTACAATTTTACGAGCTACTTCTGGCAAACCGTCTTTTTTTACCAATGGGAAAATGGCTGCTTTGGTAGGGGCAAGTACCGCTGGCAATTTCAAAACGGTTCTTGTAGTTCCATTTTCCAATGCCTCTTCTTCTAAAGAGTTTGAAAACACTGCCAAAAACATTCTGTCCAATCCGATAGAAGTTTCTACGACATAGGGCACATAGCTCTCTCCCAATTCTGGATCGAAGTATTGTAATTTTTTCCCGGAATGCTCTTCATGTGCTTTCAAATCAAAATCAGTTCTGGAGTGAATTCCTTCCAATTCTTTGAATCCAAAGGGGAATTTGAATTCAATATCTGCAGCAGCATCTGCATAATGTGCCAACTTATCATGGTCGTGAAAACGGTAACTGTCTCGTCCCATTCCCAAGGATAAATGCCATTTCAAACGGGTCTCTTTCCATTGTTCGTACCATTCTTTTTGCGTACCCGGGCGTACAAAAAATTGCATTTCCATTTGCTCAAATTCCCGCATTCTAAAAATGAACTGACGCGCTACGATTTCATTTCGGAAAGCTTTTCCTGTTTGGGCGATCCCAAAAGGAATTTTCATTCTTCCTGTTTTTTGAACATTTAGAAAATTTACAAATATTCCTTGTGCTGTTTCTGGACGCAAATACAAATCCATTGCCGTATCTGCAGAAGCTCCTAATTTGGTGCCGAACATCAAGTTGAACTGTTTTACTTCTGTCCAGTTTTTCGATCCTGAAAGCGGACAAGCAATCGCCAATTCTTCAATCAGTGCTTTGACATCTGCCAAATCTTCTTTTTCCAAAGATTGCCCCATTCTTTTTAGAATGGCTGCCCCTTTTTCTTGGTAACCCAGCACTCTTGGATTCGTCGCGATGAATTGTGCTTTGTCAAAAGAATCTCCAAAACGCTTTTGCGCTTTGGCTACTTCTTTTTCTATTTTTGCCTCTAGTTTTCCGACATAATCTTCAATCAATACATCGGCTCGGTATCTTTTTTTTGAGTCTTTATTGTCAATCAACGGATCGTTGAAGGCATCCACATGTCCAGAAGCTTTCCAAGTGGTAGGATGCATGAAAATAGAAGCGTCGAGCCCAACAATATTGTCGTTCATCTGCACCATCGCCTTCCACCAATATTCGCGTATATTTTTCTTTAATTCTACTCCGTTTTGTGCGTAATCGTATACTGCACTCAAACCGTCATAAATTTCACTCGATTGGAATACATATCCATATTCTTTGGCGTGTGAAACTACTTTCTTAAATTGATCTTCTTGCTTTGCCATGGTGCAAAAATAAGTATTTTATTGATTTATTTGGCGCTCTTTTTTAAGGGGTTTTATTCCTTGTGAAAAAACTCAATTCTTCTTCTTTTTCAAAAAAAAAGAGACTGTCAAAACTGACAGTCTCTTTGAACTATTTTTCGGTTTTTCTTAGAATATCCCTAAGAAACTATTTTTCAATACTACTGTGGTGTTCCCAACAGCTCTTCCGTCTAAGATTACAGAAACCGTATAGGTTCCTTCGCTCAAAGACTTGCTGTCTACGTCCGTCAATACAATCACTTCCGTTTCTGCATTTTCATAGTTCACTTCCGTTGCTCCAGAGTAAGAAACGGCTGCTCCATTCACGTCTACTGACCCTTTTGAAGCAACTACATTGCCTTCTGCATCTTTGATAGCAACATATACTTTTTTAGCTCCGCTCGGCGTCAAATCGTTTTTATTGATATTGAACACTACTTTAAACGCATCCGTTTTTTTGTAACGATTTGTTGCTTTCAAAGCTCCCTTGCTTGATTTCTTAACTCCATCAGCTTGTAAGTCATCAATGCTTAGGATCTCTCCGATCGCAACTTTTCCTGCCAATACTTCATTTTCAGAAGTCAATTGTGCATTTTGGCTTGCTTGTGCTGCAATCGTTCCTTTCGCCTCTACTATTACCTCGTTCAATTCAACGTTCAATTTCGTAAGAGAGTCCACCTGTGCAAACAATTCTTTATTTTTAGCTTTCAAAGCATTCACACGGCTTCTGTACCATCTGATTTTTCTGTAGCTTGTTTTCTTTTCTTTCGTTAAAGAATCTTTGTAAGAAATGATATCTGCTCTCGCAGCTTCTAATTTTGTTGTAAGTGCTGTATTTTCAGCGATTTTTGCATCATAGTTCACAATTAACTCGTCTAATTGTGTTTTTAGCTCTGCTTTTTCAGTTTCCAACGCTGCTTGAATTTCGTTGTGCTCTGAATTTGCATAAAAGGTATACGCTACTGCTACTGCTAGAAGTGCCCCTAATAAAATCGTGATAAATTTTCCTGATTGTTTTGTTTCCATCTTGGTATTTCTTGTTTATATGAGGACAAAAATAGAACTTATATTAGAATAATCCATAACTTTTAATCAAAAAAACCACCACAAAAAAGCTTAGTGCTCTGATTTTAGTAACTTTAAGAAAAAAAAAGAATGCTAAAAGATTTGATTTTATTGTTCTTTCCACACCAATGTGCTTGTTGTCACAGTCATTTGAGAAAATACGAACGATTGATCTGCACTTTTTGCAGACACGATCTTCCTTTTGGAAATTACACAGACCAAACCCCAAATACCGTTGAAAATTGTTTTTATGGAAAAATTCCGCTGGTCGCAGCGACCGCTTTGTTTCGTTTTCGAGAAAATGGGAAAATTCAAAATTTGATCCATGCTTTGAAATACGAAAACAGGGAATCTGTCGGTCTATTCGCTGCCAATATTTTGGGTGTAGAGATTCTGCACTCGAATCGTTTTCCGCCGATAGACCTCATCATTCCAGTTCCCTTACACCCAAAAAAAGAAAGAAAAAGAGGGTACAACCAAAATACTGTTTTCGGACAAAAATTGGCAGCAATTCTTTCTTCTGAATTCTGTAGCAGTCTTTTGGTAAGAAAACAAAACAGACCAACGCAAACTCAACAGACGCGGCTCAATAGATGGCGAAATGTTCAAGGAAGTTTTTTTCTTAAAAACCCTGAAAAACTCGCAAACAAACAGGTCTTACTCATCGACGATGTCATCACTACTGGAGCCACACTTGAAGCCTGCTGTAACGAGCTTTTAAAAGCCGATGCTAAGATTAGTATCGCTGCCATTGCCTGTACTGAAAACTTTTAAATCCAAAGACAGGTGGCTCAAATTACAATCCCTTCATATTTTTCACGCGCTACTTTACATGTTCCTGAAATTAATTGTTACTTTGTAAACTGAAAAATAAAAGTACCGATAGCCCTTTTGATAAATTCAAAAAACAACTAATTTCGAAACAGATGAAAAACTTGTTTGTATTTTTTCTACTAGCAACCCTTCTCATTTTTTCTACCAACAGATGTGCGCGAAAGGGATCTCCGACAGGAGGGCCGAAAGATAGCATTGCGCCTGTTATGGTGACTGCTTTTCCTGAGTACAAATCCGTTCATTTCAAAGAGAAAAGAATCCGACTCGAATTTGATGAATACGTGAAATTCAAAAATTTATTCAAACAGTTGATTGTTTCGCCTCCTCTTAAAAATGCTTTGATTATAAAGCCTTTGAGCTCTCCAAGCAAACGCATAACAATTGACATCAAAGACACCCTGAAAGAAAACACCACCTATTCTTTTAATTTTGGCAACAGTATCATTGACAACAATGAAGGCAATCCTTTGGGGAGTTTTAAATACGTTTTTTCTACAGGTGCTTTTGTTGATTCCCTCGAACTCAATGGAACTCTCCGAGATGCTATTCAAAAAGAAACCGAAACCAACCTGAGTGTCCTTCTGTACGAATACAACGAAAATTACAAAGACTCTGTCATCTACAACGAGAAACCTATTTATGTAACCAACACGCTAGATACCACTAGTTTCCATATTACCAACCTAAAAAAAGGGACCTACAAGCTCGTTGCCTTGAAAGATTTTAACAGCAACTACCAATACAATCCTAAGCAGGATAAAATTGGTTTTGTAAGCCATCCTATTAACATTCCCACAGACAGTACTTTTGAACTCAACCTGTTCAAAGAAATTCCAAATTTTAAAGTTTTCAAACCTCTGGAAAACAGAATGGGGAAAATAATCTTTGGATTTGAAGGGGTAAGAGACAGTCTTTTGCACATTGCACTGCAAACAAAAACACCTTCCGATTTCAAAAGCTTTGTCAATCTTGAGGAAAGCAAAGACACCTTGAACTATTGGTATACTCCTTTTGAAACGGATTCCCTACAATTCAGAGTAACTGCCACAAATATAGATACGCTGTACACCGTAAAATTAAGAACTTCAAAAACAGACTCATTGCTTGTTCGCTCAGTTACTGGGACTACTTTGCACCCCAGAGACACTTTTGCCATCCAGACAAATATACCGATCGACCGCATCGATCCAAACCAAATCCGAATTATTGACAAAGACACCTTACTGGTTCCTTTTCAAACCTTTTTGGATGCTAACAAAACAAAATTAGCACTCTATTTCAATCCCAAAAGAAACGATAAATATCGCATCGATGTATTGCCAGAAACCTTGGTCGATTTTCAAGGGGAAACAAACGACACTCTCCAATTCAACTTTAAAACATTGGATTTCGAGGACTACGGAATGATTGAAATGCAATTAAAAAACGCAACACAATTTCCTGTTTTAATTGATTTATTAGACACCAAAGAAAATCTTATAGAACGTCAATTTTCTAACAAAAAAACAAATTTTCTCTTTGAAAACGTACTCCCTGGAAGCTACCTTATCAGAGTTGTCTATGACACCAATCAGAACAAAAAGTGGGACACAGGAAATTTCTTAAAACAACAGCAACCTGAAAAAGTATTCCAGTATCCAATAGTCTTAAAAATCAAAGCGAATTGGACAATTAGCGAAATTTTCGACTTGGCGTTAGACACAAACCTTGACGAAGAAAAAGCAATTCCATAGGTTCTTGAATCTCAAAATAACCCAGGAAATCAGACCAATTTTTTCATCGCTAAAAGAACACCCAGGTGAATTCCTTCATGAAAGGAATTGAATTGGATTGCCGAGTCAATATCTGTTAAAGTAACCCCTACACTCGTCGTGTAGGAACTGTATTCCTTGAAAAGACCTCTTTTGTAATCTTCTTCTAATTTCAGGGGTAGGCTCGTAAACAATGCTTTGATTGCTTCAAACTCACTTTCGGTAATTTTCTCGGAAGCCTCCGCACTTGGAGCAGCTCCTTTTCTATATTTCGCTATCATTTCTTCTGAGACCAAACAAGGAATTCCTGATATTCGATAGCAGAGCAGTTGTTGCGTTACCACCAAATGAGCAACATTCCAAGCAATGTTATTTTTAAAACCATTGGGAATGGTGTTCAGCTGTTCTATCGTCAATCCGTCAATTACTTTTAACGTCAAAGCTCTTCCCTTTCTCAAATTTGTAAATTGTACCTCCATCGCTGTATTTTAAAATTTGGCTAAATGTATCGAATTTTCCTTAAAAAAACATCTTATTTTTACAACATCCTAACACGCTTTTTAGGAAAGTATTTGATCCAAAAAAATCAACTAGATGAAAAAAATATACTACTTGAAAACCTGCGATACCTGTAGAAGAATTTTGAAAGAAATTCCATTAGAAGGAGTTGTTCTGCAAGAAATCAAAGAAACGCCACTGAGCGTTGAACAATTGGAAGAAATGCATTCCTACTCTAAAAGTTACGAAGCGCTTTTTAACAAACGAGCACAGAAATACAAAGAACTAGGCTTGAAACATCAGGAATTGTCTGAAAGCGATTTCAAACAGCTTATTTTAGAAACCTACACCTTCTTAAAAAGACCTGTCGCCCTTGTCAATAATGCTCTATTTATTGGAAATAGCAAGAAAAATATCGAAGCTTTGAAAAACAGTTTGCTCAACTAGCATAAATAGCCATCAAACGATCCGCTTCAATTTGAGCACTCCAATGTTCTTGTATATTTATTTGAGCGGCTGCTCCCAAGTGAGGTAAATTTCCTGAACACAAACCTTTCAGCAAAACTTGCAGCGCCTCTTTATTGTTGATGTCGAACAAGTAACCGTTTTTTTCTTCATCGATGATTTCTGAGTGTACCCCCACATTCCTGGTGGCAATGACATTGCAACCACAAGCCATGGCCTCTGCGCAGACCAAAGAAAACCCTTCCGAAAACGAAGGAACAATCACAGAGTGAGAAGCCTGGTAGAAAGAAATGATCTCAGGAGTTTCTTCTACAAAATACACTTGTGCTTCCACTTCATGAGCGGCAACAATATTTTTCAATCCCTCTAAAAATTCGGGCTTGTCGACTTTTCCTACAATCACTAATGCCCAATCGGGGTGTTCTTTTAAAATTGGGGCAAAGACCTCCAACATTACTTTCTGTCCCTTTGATTTTCGCACACGACCCGCACACGTAAGTAGGTATTTTTGTTTCACTTCAGGACGTGTTACTCCTTCTTTAGGTCGAAACAAGTCATTGTCTACACCATGCCCTACAACTTTTGACGGATACTCTAGGTTTTTTTGCATTCCGATGGTCAACGCAACAACCTCATCTGCCTTTTTCAACAAGAAATTCGTCAATCCCGAAGGAATAGACTCAGCATGACGCGTGGCAATTAGTTTAAAATTCGCTCCCAACATCCGGAGAAATAAAGCTCTCAAAATCTCATTATTTCGATGACAATGCATGACGAAAAAATGTTTTGAAAAGACAAGGCTCCACAATTTTTTCTGAGATATTTTCCTCCCAGAAACTCCGTATCCGTAGACATAAGCCTCGTATTTCAATTCAAAAAAAGAGAAAACATTTTCAATACTTCGCGTCACTCCTGTGCGTCTTCTATGAAAATGAGTATGTATCAATATCGGTTTTGTCGTCATAAATCAATTACGAAAATTTTCGCTCCAATAGATTAAGAAATCGCTCCTCGTACTCTTCTTTTCCCGACCAATCGTAATCAGATTTTACCATTTTGTTCAAAAATCTTTTGGCTTCTTTTTCTTCTTTGAAAGAATTTAACTGAGACATCACCCTGTTGAAATCTTCCTGACTTCCTTCAAAAAGATGTTTCACAAAAGCAATCCGATCGTTCAAACCAATTTGGATATTGCTTTGCACCAAGGTTTCGTTCAATGATTTTTTAGGGGTGTCCACACGAACCGCATTTTCAAATATATCCGTCGCAACATCTACCGGAATGGTATCTTTCAATTCCTCTTCCAACGTCGATTTCTTGGGTTGATTTTTGGGTTCTGATTCAGAAAATAAATTCGGTGTTTCAGCAATTTCTACTTCCTCTGTTCCCTCTTTTACATCCTTTTCTAGCTCCTGTTTTTCGCTGGCTATTTTCGGTACTTTCTTCTTGGAAGCTTTGCTTTCTTTTTCAAGTATTGTCTCTATAACCGCTGTTTCATTCAAAATTTTTTCCGTCTCTTTTTTCTCCACAATGGGCGCAAGAGAACTGTCGGTAGTCAGATCTACCAAAGGTTCTTCTACTAAAATTTCTTCCTTTGAAATTTTATCCAAAATTTCTTCTTTTGGAATTTCGTTTGTGGGACTTGTAGCAACAAATCGATCTACGAATTCCAGCACAGCCAATCGTTCGTAAACATCTCTCGCTTTATTTTTCAATGCAATCACATCGTTTTTATTTTTCATTTGTAAAATAGAATGAGCGATGCTGATCAATTCCGATTCTAATTTTTTGTGCATAACTTGATGGATTTATAGAGGAATACCTGTTTTATTTTAATAAATTTGTGAAAACAAATGGATTTTATACTCCAAATGTTGAAGTTTTAAAATTACAAAATGTTTCTTGAAAATACAGTAAATCCTACAGAACAATTTGGGTGGATCGAAGTGATCAGCGGATCTATGTTTTCTGGTAAAACAGAAGAGCTGATTCGAAGATTGCGACGCGCTAAAATTGCGCGGCAGAAAGTAGAAATATTCAAACCAACTGTCGACCAACGCTATGATGCTGAAAAAGTGGTATCGCACGATGCCAATGAAATTCGTTCCACACCGGTCCCCTCCGCAGCGAACATTCGTCTTTTGGCCAATGATGTGGATGTTGTAGGAATTGACGAAGCCCAATTCTTTGACGATGAGATTGTACGTGTTTGCAATGATTTGGCAAATCGTGGTATTCGTGTCATTGTCGCTGGCTTAGACATGGATTTCAAAGGCAATCCTTTTGGACCAATGCCCGCTCTTATGGCAACGGCTGAATACGTAACGAAGGTACACGCCGTTTGTACAAAAACAGGCAACCTCGCACATTACAGCCATAGAAAAGGCACCAACGACGCACTGGTCATGTTAGGTGAAACAGAAGAATACGAACCTTTGAGCAGGGCTGCTTTTTTTAAAAAAAAGTAGAAAAACAGGTCAAAAAAATAAAATTCCGAATGTCACATCCCAACCACCAAATTCCAAACGCTTCAGAATCGCATGTGAGTGTTTTGGAAATTGACTTGGCTGCATTAGATCACAATGTACGCTATTTTAAAAAAAAGCTTCCTTCAAAAACCAAATTATTGGCTGTGGTAAAAGCATTTTCGTATGGGTTGGATGCGATAAAAATTTCCAAACATTTGGAAAAACAGCAAATTGATTACTTCGCAGTCGCGTATACTGAAGAAGGTGTCTTTTTGAGAGAAGCAGGAGTAAAAACTCCTATTTTGGTATTGCATGCACAGCCTGCAAACTACGAAACACTGATCTCTAATCAATTAGAACCGAATCTATATTCAAGCTATACGCTGCAAGCTTTTAGCAAACTGGCAACTGCAAAGAAGTTACAGGAATACCCTGTTCATTTGAAATTCAATACGGGTTTGAACCGTCTTGGACTCGCTCCAAACGACCTCCCTGAAATTTCAAAACACATTGAAAACACGGCTATCAAAGTGGTTTCGATCTTCTCTCATTTGGCAGCAAGCGAAGATCCAAACGAAAAAGAGTTTTCGCTTCGTCAAATTGAAGAATTTAAAAAATGTACTGCTCACATTTTTCGTCTTTTGAAACACAAACCGATCTTACACATGTCAAACACCTCTGGAATTCTCAATTATCCAGAAGCCCATTTTGACATGGTTCGTTTGGGGATTGGGATGTACGGCTTTGGCAATGACGCTAACGAAACCGCTACACTAAAAAATGTGGGAAGCTTGAAAACCATTATTTCACAAATACACGAAATCAAAAAAGGAGAGACTTTGGGCTACAACAGAGCATTCACAGCTTCTCAAACCACCAAAACAGCAACACTGCCCATCGGTCATGCAGACGGAATTCACAGAAGTCTAGGAAATGGAAATGGGAGTGTAAAAATAAACAACCAGGATTGTCCCATTATTGGAAATGTATGTATGGACATGATCATGGTCAATGTGACAAATATCGATTGTAAAGAAGGAGACGAAGCCATTGTATTTGACAGCCAGCAAATGGTTTGTAATTTGGCAAAAAAATCGGACACCATTTCCTATGAAATCATTACCGGTATTTCGCAACGAATTCCACGAAAAATTATTCTGTAAACTTTCTTATTTTTTCCCTTCTACCACCACCACGATTTCTCCTTTCAACGTATTTTTAGAAAAGTAAGCAATCACCTCTTCCAAAGTTCCTCGCTTGGTTTCTTCAAATAATTTTGTCAATTCTCTGGAAACAGAAACCTGACGGTCCGCACCAAAATATTCCAAAAAATGGGTCAGTGTTTTTAAAAGTTTGTGCGGCGATTCGTAAAAAATCATCGTTCGGGTTTCCGCTGCCAAAAACAACAAGCGTGTCTGTCTTCCCTTTTTTACGGGTAGAAAACCTTCGAAAACAAATTTGTCATTGGGCAATCCACTGTTGACCAAAGCAGGGACAAAAGCGGTTGCTCCGGGCAAACATTCCACAGCAACACCCTCCTGAATGCAAGCACGCGTTACTAAAAAACCTGGATCTGAAATCGCAGGCGTTCCGGCATCAGAAATCAACGCAATGGATTCTCCTGCTTGAATTCTGTCCACAATTCGGGCTACCATTTTATGCTCGTTGTGCATGTGATGCGACATCATTTGAGTCCCTATTTCAAAATGCTTTAATAATTTCCCCGAAGTTCGTGTATCCTCGGCCAAAATCAAATCTACCTCTTTTAAAATTCTGATGGCACGAAAGGTCATGTCGTCTAAATTACCAATCGGAGTGGGTACTAAATAAAGTTTTGCTTCCAAAAAAACATATTTAATGGCAAAGTTAGGAAAGATTTGGAGACAATCGTCAAATTCCACAATTAAACACTAAATTTGCTGCAAAAATAACAAGCGATCAAATACAGCAAAAATGCATAGAAGTCATACAAACGGCGAATTAAGAATCGAAAACGCAGGACAGGAAGTACAACTAGCAGGTTGGGTACAAAAAATCAGAGACAAAGGTTTTGTAATTTGGGTCGATTTAAGAGATCGGTATGGAATTACCCAATTAATTTTTGATGAGGAACGTACAGAAAAAGCGGTCATTGAACAAGCCAAAACATTGGGTCGTGAGTTTGTTATTAAAGTATCAGGAACTGTAATTGAACGTCAATCTAAAAATGATAATATCGCTACAGGAGACATCGAACTGCTTGTTTCGAAACTCCAGATTTTAAATGAAGCAGCGCTTCCTCCTTTTACGATCGAAGACGAAACTGATGGCGGTGAAGAATTGCGCATGAAATATCGCTATTTAGACATTCGAAGAAATCCCGTAAAGGAAAATTTGATTTTCAGACACAAAACAACACAAGAAGTTCGTAATTTTTTATCCAACGAAGATTTTATTGAAGTTGAAACGCCTTATTTGATCAAATCCACACCAGAAGGAGCGCGTGATTTTGTGGTGCCTTCTCGAATGAATGAAGGACAATTTTATGCCTTACCTCAATCGCCACAAACCTTCAAGCAATTATTGATGGTTGGTGGAATGGACAAATACTTTCAAATTGTAAAATGTTTTAGAGACGAAGATTTACGTGCCGATAGGCAACCAGAATTTACACAAATAGACTGTGAAATGGCTTTTGTGGAACAAGAAGACATCCTCACCATTTTTGAAGGGTTGACACGTCACTTGCTTCAAAAAATAAATGGTATTGACATTGGAGATTTTCCAAGAATGTCTTTTGCCCACGCAATCAAAACATATGGTAATGACAAACCAGACATTCGTTTTGGAATGGAATTCGGAGAGTTGAATGCCATTGCCAAACACCGAAATTTCAAAATATTTGACGAGGCAGAATTAGTGGTCGGAATTGCCGTACCTGGAGGAGCTTCTTACACTCGAAAAGAAATTGACAAATTGGTAGACTGGGTCCGTCGCCCTCAAATTGGTGCCCTAGGAATGGTTTATGTAAAATGCAATGAAGAGGGCACTTACAAATCATCCGTTGATAAATTTTATACCCAAGAGGATTTGGCCCAATGGGCTGAAGCAACAGGAGCAAAAGCAGGAGATTTGATATGCGTACTCTCAGGTGTTGCTCACAAAGTAAGAACACAGCTGAGTGCTTTGCGTATGGAACTAGCAGAACGTCTTGGGCTGAGAAAACCGAATGAATTTGCGCCACTTTGGGTCGTAGATTTCCCGCTATTAGAATGGGATGAAGAAACAAAGCGATACCATGCAATGCACCATCCTTTTACCTCTCCAAAACCAGAAGACATGGCATTGTTAGATACCGATCCAGGAAAAGTAAGAGCCAACGCCTACGATTTGGTGTTGAACGGTAATGAAATTGGTGGAGGGTCTATTCGTATCCATGACAAAGAAACACAAGCTCTGATGTTTGATCTTTTAGGATTTACGCCTGAAGAAGCCAAAGAGCAATTCGGATTTTTGATGAATGCCTTTGAATACGGAGCGCCTCCTCATGGAGGTTTGGCCTTTGGACTAGACAGGCTGGTCGCTATTTTAGCCGGCAAAGAAACCATTCGAGATTTTATTGCTTTTCCTAAAAACAATTCAGGGCGAGACGTAATGATCGATGCTCCTTCTAAGATAGACACCAATCAGCTCGCTGAATTGAACTTAAAACGAAAGCAATAAACAAAATATTTGACTCTCTTAAATCTCTATTTAGAGAGGTTTGTTTTTCACAATAACCTTAAAAAGCTACCTTTGATTTTATAAAACAGACGCACAACAATGCCCAACAGAGCCAGTCAAATTATCCGAAAATTCTTAATCTGGAAATACCGCCATATTTCTGAAGAAAACTTCATTTATATGTTGAGTATTCTCGTTGGTTTTTTGGCAGGTATCGGTGCTGTAATTTTAAAAAACCTCACGCATTATATCAAAAGTTCTTTGAATGGAAATTTTACTAAGAATATTCATTATTCGTATTATTTTATTTTTCCCATCATCGGATTGATTCTTGTTTTTTTTATTAAAAAATACCTTTTAAAACGAGAAATAGGCCACGGTATTTCTACTACTTTGCATGCAATTTCGAGAAGAAATGGAATTATCAAACGTGTCAAAATCTATGCTTCCGTACTTACCGCTCCGATCACTGTTGGTTTCGGAGGTTCTGTCGGTTTGCAAGGACCTGCAGTAAGCACAGGAGCTGCCATTGGTTCCAATATCGGGTTGGTTTTTCATCTCAATCCTAAAAAACGAATGCTTCTGATTGGATGCGCAACCGCAGGTGCCATGGCCTCCATGTTCAAAGCTCCCATTGCAGCTGTGATTTTTGCTGTCGAAATTTTCAGCTTGGAACTCGCTTTTTCTTCTATGATTCCTCTATTGCTTGCTTCTATTTCATCTGTGGTGACCTCCTATTTCTTTTTAGGCTCCGACATTTTATTCTCTTTTGAGCTCAAAGATCCTTTTGAAATAAAAGACATCGTCTTTTTTGTCTTTTTAGGCTTGGTTACTGGAGCGGCTTCGGTCTATTTTTCTAAAATATACTTTTTTATCATTCAATTTTTTCAACGATTCGAAAGTCCCATTTCAAAACTTATGATCGGAGGAATGGCCATAGGAACACTTCTATACTTAATTCCCCCGCTCTTCGGGGAAGGCTATAGCCTGATCAACAACCTATTACTCGGGGACCATCTTGCCGCCATTGGACAAACACCTTTTGATGAATTCACAGATAATATATGGGTTGTCATTACCTTGCTTTCAGGCATTGTTCTTTTCAAGGCCATTGCCATGACTACTACTTTTGCTGCGGGTGGTGTGGGTGGGATTTTTATCCCAACGTTGGTCATGGGAAGCGCACTAGGCAATGTCTTTGCAAAAATTATCAATAACATAGGACTCGGCTTCCATGTTTCTGAATCGAATTTCACCTTGTTGGGCATGACTGGTTTGATGGCAGGGGTATTGCATGCTCCTTTGACTGCCATTTTCTTGATTGCAGAAATCACCAAAGGCTACGAATTGTTTATCCCACTGATGATTGTCGCTGCCATTTCTTTTGCTTTTACAAGATATTTCATTAAAAACTCTATTTACACATCTGAATTGGCAAAAAAAGGACAACTCATTACACACGATAGGGATAAAAATGTACTGATGTTGATGAAAATTGACAAAGTCATTGAAACCAATTTTGTATGCCTATTTCCCGAAATGAAATTGGGTGAAATGCTGAACAACGCAGTTGCCAAGTCTTCTCGAAATAATTTTCCTGTAATCAATGAAGCGGGAGAATTATTAGGAGTAGTACTCTTAGACGATATACGACATATGATGTTTGATTCTGATATGTACGACACCGTTACGGTTGCAAAACTAATGCACAGTCCGCCTGCCATTGTTTTTTATGAAAAAGACAACATGCAAAAAATCATGGAAAAATTCAAACAAACTACTGCCTGGAATTTACCAGTTGTAAAAGACGGAAAATACATGGGCTTCATCTCAAAATCAAGACTCCTTTCCTCGTATCGCCGAAAATTGATTGAAGTAACAAATTAACACATGTACGTACAATGAAACTATTACTAAGAACCGTTTTATTCCTCGTTATTGGACTCCTCAGTACGGGATTTTATCTGCAAACTACGGCAGCAAAAAATGCTGAATTCTATGTTGGAATAGGGGTTTTGATTCTGGCATTTGTATTGATACCTCTCTTTATTTACCAAAGTTACAAAGGAAAAGATTTGACAAAATACTCCTTTAAAAACATGCAAAAACCTGAAGAAAAAAAGGAATGAATTAGTTCAAATTCCGTTTTTCAATAAAAAACCGCTTTAAGATAGTACCGCATGCCTCCGACAAAATACCTTGTGTCACTTTTGTTTTTGGATGTAACGTTGTTTTGTAGTTTACAAAACCTCTTTGTTGGTCTTTTGCTCCGTATACAATTCTTCCAATTTGTGTCCAATAACTTGCACCTGCACACATTTGACAAGGCTCTAAGGTCACATATAAGGTACACTCTTTCAAGTATTTTCCTCCTAAAAAATCCGAAGCTGCCGTGAAAGCTTGCATTTCGGCATGAGCAGTCACATCATTCAATGTCTCTGTCAAATTATGCCCTCTTGCAATGATTTTATCATTCATTACAATGACAGCACCCACAGGGATTTCTCCCTTCTCAAAAGCCAGTTGTGCCTCTTTCAAAGCATGTTGCATAAAATAAGTATCATCAAAAGGATTCATCATAAAGACAAATATAAAAGATTTGTCGCTTTGTAAACTTGTTTCCCTCTTTATTTCGCAGCAAAAACAAAAAACGTTGATACTCGGAGCGAAATCGTCAAAAAGACAAATAAAATCGTAATTTTGACAACGTGAACTACGATTTGTTAAATACCATCTCCTCTCCCGAAGATTTGAAGAAAATGAAGGAGAACGAACTGCCAATTCTCGCGAAAGAGTTGCGCGATTTCATCATTGCTATACTCTCTAGCAAAGAGGGACATCTGGGCGCTAGTTTGGGAGTGGTAGAACTGAGTATTGCGCTGCATTATGTATTCAAGACTCCTGACGATGTTTTGATTTGGGATGTAGGACACCAAGCTTACGCTCATAAAATTCTAACAGGACGCAAAGAAAATTTTCACACACACAGACAATACCAAGGCATCAGTGGTTTTCCAAAAAGAACAGAAAGTGCTTTTGATGCTTTTGGAACAGGGCATTCTTCGACCTCCATTTCAGCAGCCTTGGGAATGGCCATGGCTTCAAAAATCAAAGGAGAAACTGAACGGCAACATATTGCCATTATCGGAGATGCATCCATTGCGGCTGGAATGGCTTTTGAAGGCCTCAATCATGCGGGCGTATGTGATGCCAATTTACTCGTCATTTTAAACGACAATGCCATTGGAATTGACCCAAGTGTCGGTGCTTTGAAAGAATACCTTACCAAAGCTAAAGTTGGATACAAACCAAAACAAAGCAATATGATTGAGGCGCTTAACTTCAATTATTCCGGTCCGATTGACGGGCATGATATTCCTGAAATCTTAAAAGAATTGAAACGTCTGAAAAAGATCAAAGGGCCGAAATTTCTGCATCTGATTACAACCAAAGGAAAAGGCTTGAAGAAAGCAGAACAAGACCAGGTAAAATATCATGCGCCGGGAAAGTTTGATAAAATAACTGGAGAAATTCAGCAGAGTAAAAAAGAAAATGAAGCGCCAAAATACCAAGATGTCTTTGGGCAGACGTTGGTAGAACTGGCTGAAACAAATGAAAAAATTATAGGAATTACGCCTGCTATGCCTACTGGAAGTTCCTTAAAATATATGATCAAAGCTTTCCCAAAAAGAGCTTTTGACGTGGGAATCGCTGAACAACATGCCGTCACTTTGGCTGCTGGAATGGCCAGCCAAGGCCTAATTCCTTATTGCAATATCTATTCGACATTTGCACAACGCGCATACGACCAAATCATACACGATGTTGCCTTGCAAAAACTACCTGTAATTTTTTGTTTGGACAGGGCAGGATTGGTTGGAGAAGACGGAGCTACACACCACGGAGCTTTTGATATTAGTTTTTTACGATGCATTCCCAACCTAATTTTATGCGCCCCTATGAATGAAATTGACCTTCGAAATATACTTTACACGGCACAATTGGGAACGCTGAAAAACCCTATCGCTATTCGATATCCGAGAGGCAGAGGCTCCCGAACAGATTGGAAACAGCCTTTTAAAGCGGTCCCAATCGGAAAAGGAAAAATACTTCGAGAAGGAAATACCATCGCAATTCTTTCCATAGGAACTATTGGAAATCAATTGGAATCTATTCTCGAAAACCTTGCCCCAGAACAAAAACCAAAAATCGCACATTACAACCTTCTGTTTGTAAAACCTTTGGACAAAGCTTTATTATTAGCTGTTTTAAAAAAGTTTGACACCCTTCTTACCTTTGAAGAAAATGTTTCTCACGGCGGTTTTGGAAGTGCTATTTTAGAGTTCGCTCAAAAACATCATTTTACAACTAAAAAAATTCATGTCATTGGATATCCCGATTCGTTTGTAGAACACGGTTCTGTTGAAAAATTACAAAAAAGTATTGCTTTGGATAAAGACGCTCTCAAGAAAGTGATTTTAGAACGTCTCTAGGCTTGGCATTCTTTTTGATAGAAAAACATTTTTTAAAATATGAAACTTCCTTTTACTATTTTTACATGCCTGTTATCGCTTTCTCTCTGTGCGAATATTAAAAAAGATTCTGTTCTTTCACACCAAAAACCTGTCATTCATGTAAAACAATGGGCCATTAAAAAAAATGTTGGTCTCATTTTAACGCAAACCGCCTTTGTCAATTGGAATGCGGGGGGTGACAATTCTATCGCAGGTATTGCCAACGCCACTATTGAACTGAACTACAAACAAGATCGTTTGTTCTGGAACAATAAAATAATAGGTCGCTATGGACTCAACAAAAAAGAAAGTGCAGGGGTAAGAAAAACAGATGATCTGTTTGAAATTATTTCTGTTTTTGGCCATCGAAGGAGCGAAGATTCCCAATGGAACAATTCTGCAAGATTCAATTTTAGAACGCAATTTTCAAGTGGTTACAAATATTCAGGAACGGAAAGAGGCAATGCCATCTCAAATTTTTTCGCGCCCGCTTATCTTTTTATTGGTATTGGCTCACAGTACACTTCAAAAAACAAAAAATACAAATTTTACATCTCCCCCATCACAAACAAAACAACCTTGGTTTTCAATCAAAGATTGTCGAATTTAGGGGCTTTTGGTGTAGAACCAGCAGTCTATGAAAACAACGTTTTAATCGAAAAAGGAAAACGATCAAAAATAGAATTTGGAACTTTATTTACAGGTGAATGGAATCAGGAAATCATGGATAATATTCTAATGAATAACAAATTGATTTTGTATTCTGATTATCTGAACAAATACGGAAATATTGACTTTGATTGGGAAATGCGACTCGACTTAAAAGTAAATAGATATGTCAAAGCCAATATTGGCACTCACATTCTCTACGATGATGATGTCAAGGACAAAGAAAACGCTGGCCCCAAAGTGCAATTGAAACAATTGCTAGGGGTAGGACTTACCTATAGTTTCTAATCAAATTTAAACCGTAACAGAAACTCGTGTGTGCCATTAGAAACAGCACTAAAATCAGAAGTTACAGCTTCATAAGCATATCCAAAATAAGTGTTTTCTACAATCGTAAGCATTGCAGTAACTATGAAAGAAGTGTCCCATCTGTAAGTCACCCCCAACTCAATCTTTTGAGAAATCTCTGCCAAGACTGAAATATCAATCAGTGGATCCGAATCCTTAACAAATCGAGCAAAGACCGAAGAAGTCAGCTCCAAATTATCGTGGATTGTAAAACGATAACCTGCTCCTGTGTAGAGGTGTAATTTCTCTTTGGCTCCCTCGGAGAGAATACTTCCAGAACCATCTGTAACCGGCTTCAAAAATTCACTAACAACTAAGTTTGGAGAAGATATATGTGCGTAATAACGAGTTCCTTTCAGCAAAGCTCCAAACCCAATTTTAGGGCTAAAATGACTTTGATTTTCTGAAAAAAGTGGGTCGTTGGGAATTTCTAAGGAACTGTAATCAATCGCATACATCCCTGCCCCTATTTTCATTCCAAATGAAAAAGAGGTAGTTGCATCTAATGGCAAGGCATAGGAAATATCCAATCCAAAATCTGTTTGCTTGCGAATATGATTTTTATCATTTACCAAGGAAACTCCTATTCCCAAATTGTTTTGTAGCAATTTGGAATAAGAAACTGTCTGGGTAACTGGATCGTCTTGCAAGGCTAAAGACTGTCTCCGAAAACTTACATTCAACTCATTTTTCCCATCCTCTCCTGCATATGCAGGATTGAGCATATTCATATTGTAATAGTATCCTAAAAAATTCGGTGCTGTTTCTTGTGCTTTTAACCCGAGGGAAAACCCAATAAAAGCGAGAAATAAGCTGTATTTTTTCATTCCTTTTTTTTAAACTTTTCGTAGCATCGCTTCAGTTAAATCATGGAAAATCAATTGTCTAAATCTATGCGCTAGACACATGCATTCAAAGGCAATTTAATAAATCCATTTTTATTATCATACCTATCGAAATCATTTTTACAGAAAATTAAAACCCGGAAAGTTGCGAGAATGCAAGCTCAATCATACCCGCGTGAATCGAAATCATGATGCGAGCGAATTTGAAATTCCTAGATCTTTGGAAAGCTTAAAATTCTTCGAAATAATTGCTTACTGTACTATAATTATTTCTGAAGCCATTTTTTGGCCAGAAGTATATAGGGACACAACATAAACTCCCGACGATACCTCAAAAGTAATCGTGTTTTTCTTTTTTTCAAATAACGAAATGTTTTTTTCTGAATGCACCAACTCTCCTGTCAACTTATAAATGAGTAGAGAAACATTGTCATAAGACTTGCCCGTTTCAACGAAAATGGTTCCGACAGAAATCGTAGGATACATACAGACACTTTTTTCGCTTTTATTTTCTATAAGCTTCAATCCCTCTTCCACAAACTTCCCTGTAAACAATCCTCTACCAAAGGTAGATGCCAAAACTGTATTGTCTTCTTCGCGAAGCTGCAAATCCGTTACTTTTACATCACTCATTCCATTGGTTGCTTGTGACCAATTTGGACTAGAATCCGACCAATTGCTCGTTCCCCAAACCCCCAATTCGGTTCCGATAAGTACCTCGTCTTGTACTAGTGGATTTTGCAGAATAGATTTTACAGGAATGTCAGGAAAATTGCCTTCCTTAGAAACCCATGTTGCTCCTCCATCAGAAGAGAACCATATACTGGTCACCCCGTAATTGTGAAACGTTACGAGAATTTCGTTTTCATTTGCTCCAAATTGAATGTCTGAAATACTGCCTAAAAAATCAATCCCTGTTATCTCTGTCCAACTAGGTATTGCATCGGCATTTGTGACTCTAAATAGCTTGCTTGTTTCAGTACCCACCAGCAAAGTTGAGCTTGTTATTGTATGCGGAGATACTTTGATTGCCGTCGGAGAACTATCCAAAGAAGGATCTGTCAAGGCTGTTTGTGTTGCTTCTCCAGATATAGGAATCGTTGTCAAACCGCTATATCGATACAATTGATAATTTGTACCGCTTGAGCCGTTCGTGTACAAAATATCCAAATTCGAATCCAGATCTGCTTGATTGATAAAACTTCCTTCTTCATTCTCTTCATCGAATACAATCGATCTCCATGCGTTTGCTGCAAAATCATACAGCCTGTAATGAATATTATAGATATAAGAAACAATAAAATAATCTTCTCCTTGCTGATCAACAAAACAAGCAGCTCCGTCTCCTCCACTAACATCAACGGAGCTGTCCGGGGTACTTGGATTTGGATTGTCAAAATAAGGGGTCCCATTGTCCTGAGTCCCTCCCATAAAGTATTCGTCAACTGTGCTTGGTGCAATCGCACCCGTATAAAACTGTGTAATATTGTAATTGGTATTCCTCTCTAAAATGGCTGTGCTGCTAGCCGATGCCCCCGAGAGTGTACTCGCATAATAAACGCCTCCATCATTCCCAAAAACAGCTTGATTTTCGTTTCCTGGTCGAAAAGTCATTGCATGCTGATCGGCATGAACGATACTGAAGTTTCCTGTAATTCCCGCATTCCACTTTGATATTTGACTCCAAGAACTTCCCCCATTTGATGACCGAAACAAATCAATCCCTCCTACATAAACGATGTCGTCATCTATCGGGTTTACCTCGATCACCAAATTGTAAAAAGCTTGATTTCTTGTAAAATCATTTTCGGGAATGCCCAAATCTGCATCATTTGGTTTAGAAAGTTCTGACATGGTAGAAAATCCATCTGTGGTTTGATAAATATGAGGAACGTTGTCCGTTCCCTCTGTCAATGCGTATAATTTATTGGCATTGAAACTCGAAACTGCCAACTCTACTCTGTTGGCGTTCGCCAAGGTAGCTTCTAAGGTCCAAGTCGATCCATTGGTTGACTTGTAGACCAAGCCAGCTCCGCTTTGCCCAACTGCAGAACCAATCGTCCCCATCCACAAGGTATTGTCTGCAGAAATTTCAAAATCATTGGGAATGTAGTAAAAATCAAATCCCGAGACCAGGTACTTAAAATTTTCTGATTCTATACGAGACCACATAGTACCCCCATCTGTAGATCGATACAAACCAGCCGACTGCAAGCCGAGCCAATTAGTTGGATTCCCCGCATCTTGGTACACAAATCCTCCTACAGCAACAAAAACCTCTGAGGAAACGCCGTTATCCCATACAATAATGTCATTGACATAATAAACTCCTGCTAAAAACTCTGATGTGATTGAGCTAAGATTTCCAACGCCCATCGCTTCTAGAGAAAGATTGTTCCAAGTAAGTCCGCCATCAGTAGTTTTATACACACCATTTCCAACAGCAGCACCTGCTGTGTATTGCTCACCCGTCCCTAAATACCAAGTATTGGAGTCTCTTGGATCCACTGCTATACAGGAAACATTCATATTCCCAGGAACTTCTGACACCTGTGCCCAAGAAGAATTTACATCCGTGATATCTTCGTTCATCCACAATCCTCCGCTTACACCTCCTGCAAAAACTCTTTTGTTTGTAATATCATTGGGGTCAAAAAGCAAGGCTCTCGTTCTTCCTCCCACGTTGTTAGGCCCTCTTTCTACCCATGAATTGTCTGGCTCGTCTCCAGGGACTCTAAATTGACGTCTTTTTTTACTTTTTTTAAGTGTTTTTTGAAGCTGTAATACTTTTGTAGGCTCTGGTTTTCCTGTAACAGGATTCATCGTCAATTCCCACTCTCTTTCATAGTATTTGTTCGGAGGAAGGTTTCTCGCTTTTCGCGCTTTCTTCGTTAGCTGAAGAGTTTCTTTTACGGGACTATTTTGTAAAAAAATTGCATGTTGCGCTCTTTTCTTTTCTATAGAAAAATCACGCTTGGAATCACTACAACTTATCATAAGTGACATCCCAATAATTGCCAAAAAAAAATGTTTTTTCATATTCCAATATTTGTTACCAACAATAGCTAACACACGCCGCAAAAAACGCTGTTTTTATTTTTTAGACATGAAATCTGTCGAAAGTGTTGTCCTTTCAAAAGTACAACTATTTATCGTACTCAAGAATATCCAAGTAATACCCGTTGGATGCTTACATCAAATATCCTTTTATCTTTTTGTGTAATAAAATAGCATAGCCATCAGACATCCCTGCAATGAAACCGCATACCATTAAAATTCTATCATATACATTGGTGTCCAATCTTTGACAATTCTCAGGAAGCAATTTAAATGTCAGTTGGTCGTAATTGGAGGCTGTTCCTTCAAAAGTATGATTGACTGCCGAGATAAAAACCTTTAACAAATCTGCAATTATTTTGTACCCTGCCACTTCTTTTTCAATCACGTCATGACTGTTGTAAATCTTTGAGACACTGATTTGAATGATATCGTTGATTTGAGCTTCGTATTTGCATTTGTCCAACAAAGAAACTCCATAAACACCGTCTAAAATAGCTGCTTCGTTTTCTAAAAAAACGGCTGCTGCTTCGTTGATGAGGGTTCCTATTGCCAAGGCTCTCAAATAACTTACCCTGTCTTTTTTGTTTTGAAGGGAATGGTATTTTGGTGTGTCAATGGTATCTTTCACTAATTTTATCAAATATTCCAAGGCAAATTCTTCGTCTATCAAGCCAAGGTTGATTCCATCTTCAAAATCAATAATCGTATAGCAAATATCATCTGCAGCTTCCACTAAAAAAGACAAGGGATGCCTGTGGAAGGCAAGGTCTTTTCCTTGACGCATGGATTTCAATCCCAAATCATGTGCTACCTCGCAAAAAAATTCTTTTTCGGACTGAAAAAAACCAAATTTTTTATCGACAATATGTTTCGTTGGTTTTTTAGGCAAAGATTCTTTAGGGTATTTCATGAATGCTCCAAGTGTAGCGTATGACAATCGCAATCCACTTGTTGCTCCAGCATTGCCCTCTGTCAAGATTTTAAATCCGTTGGCGTTCCCTTCAAAATCAATCAAATCTTGCCATTGTTTGGCGGTTAATTCCTCTTGAAACAATTTTCCTTGTCCTGTTTTAAAATACTCTCCAATGGCTTTTTCACCGCTATGTCCAAAAGGTGGATTTCCGATATCATGTGACAAAGCTGCTGCTGCCACAATGGCTCCAAAATCATTGAATGTATAACCTTGCTCTTTTAAATGGGGATATTTCTCGATTATTTTCTGTCCTACAATTCTTCCCAAAGAACGCCCCACAACAGAAACTTCCATACTGTGCGTCAATCGCGTGTGTACAAAATCTGTTTGAGACAATGGAATGACCTGTGTTTTGTCTTGCAGACTCCGAAAAGAAGAGGAGAAGACGATTCTATCAAAATCGACTTCAAACCCCAAGCGGGTTTCGTTTTGGTTTTTACGCAAACGTTGTGCTGTATCTCCTGCTCTTTTTAAGGATAATAATTCTTCCCAATTCATTCGTGCATTTGGTATTTTAAGATGTCTTTGCAAGATACAATTCTGTTTGTAATTTACCCCATTTCATTTTCGAATATGATTTCATAGATTTGCAACAACTTTTAAGAATTATTGGAATCTACAATGTTCGAGGAGCATTTCAATACTTCACTATATAAAAGATACTATGAAACTCTTTGTCAAACAAATTTTGTTTCTTGCATGGGCTTTGCCTTTCATTGGTTTCTCACAAGAAACATCCGTTGATTGGAAATCTGGACTTACCTTCCAGTCTACAGATGCAAATTTCAAAATGAAAATCGGTGGACGTATTCAATACGACCACGCCTTCTACTCTCAAAACGACGCTCTTGAATCCGTTTACGGCTCACTCCTGACAGAGAATGGAACGAAATTCAGACGTGCTTGGCTTTCCAATGTAGGGACACTTTACAATAATTTAGATTTTGGTTTGTTTGTTTCTTTTGAAGGAGGAAAAGTTGGTTTTCGTGGTGCCTATATGGGGCTTAAAAAAATTCCTTTTTTAGGCAACATTCGCGTTGGTCAACTAAAAGAACCTTTGCGGTTGGAAGTTTCCACGAGCAGCAAACATCTTTTGTTTTTAGAACGTTCTTTTGCGGTAGACTATGCACCTATTTTTAATAACGGCCTCTTGATCTACAATGACTTTTTGCAAAAAAGACTTTCTGCACAATTCGGACTTTTTAGAAATGCGGATTTGAACAAGGCAAACGATCTCGAAGCCAATGGTGGGTATAATATTACACAAAGAATTACAGGACTCCCTATTCAAAAAGAAGCTTCTTTTTTGCATGTTGGAGGAAGTTACAGCTTTCGAAAACCGAGCGACCATTCTCTGAGTATTCGATCCAAACCCGAAGCACATGTTGCTGAGACCTATTATATCGACACAGAAACTATGAAAGAAGTACGGCATAGCAACATGGTCAATTTTGAGGCTCTGTATGGCTGGAATTCTTTTGCTGTTCAGGGTGAATATCTTACAACACAGGTGAGGCGTTTGACTTCGAGTTCCGAAAATAACCTTCGTTTCTCTACCTATTACATGCAAGCGAGTTATTGCTTGACTGGTGAAAAAAGAACGTACAAAAACTCCTTGTCAGGATTGAATGCTGTCCGTCCACGTAAAAATTTTGATGGGCTAAACGGTTATGGTGCTTTGGAAGTTGCTGCTAAGTATTCGACTTCTGATTTGAACAGCCAAACACTGATGGGAGGAGCACAAAAAGATGTGACATTGGGATTGAACTGGTATTTAAACCCCTTAACCAAAGTAGTCTTAAATCAGGTTTGGGCCACTATTGAAAACGAAGGAAAGTTGCGTGTTTTTCAAGTTCGATTTCAAGTCGCATTCTAGACAACAACGATGCTGGTCTTATAAAAAAAGGGGAATTCAAATTTGAATTCCCCTTTTTATCTTCTTATTTATCTTTAAGATCCACACATCTCACAATCGTCGGGATTGTTCTGAGATTGTAAAATCATTTGTCTCAATTCATCTGCTGTCATTGGCTCTTCCTCTGCTCCCTCTTTTCCTGGAACAACTGCCTTTTTATCTGTAGACAATGAAAATTTAATTGCATTTACTGCTGATTTGGTTCTGAGGTAATACATTCCTGTCTTCAGACCCGACTTCCATGCGTAGAAATGCATTGAGGTCAATTTTGAATAATCTGGGTCTTCCATAAATAAATTCAACGATTGTGATTGATCAATGAAGTATCCTCTGTGACGGGACATATCGATGATGTCCTTCATGCTCAACTCCCACACCGTTCTGTACAATTCTTTCAGCTCTTGAGGAATGACATCGATATGCTGGATAGATCCATTGGCTCTCATGATATCTTCCTTCATAGCATTGTCCCAAAGACCTAATTCCACCAAATCTTCAAGTAAATGTTTGTTCACAACGATAAATTCCCCTGAAAGTACTCTACGCGTGTAAATGTTTGACGTATATGGTTCGAAAGCTTCATTATTTCCTAAAATCTGTGAAGTAGACGCTGTTGGCATTGGCGCCATTAACAAGGAGTTACGAACCCCGTTTTTGGCAACATCTTTGCGTAATTTTTTCCAATCCCAGTTTCCACTCAATTCGTCTTCAGAAACGCCCCACATATTGAATTGGAATTCTCCTTGAGACATTGGTGATCCTTCGTACGTTGAGTATGTACCTTTGGCCTTGGCAACTTCCATAGAAGAAGTCACAGCAGCAAAGTACAAAGTTTCGAAAATATCTTGGTTTAACTTTTTAGCTTCTTCTGATGTAAAAGGCATGCGCAACATGATAAAAGCATCTGCGAGACCTTGAATTCCTAGACCCACTGGACGGTGACGCATGTTCGAATTTTCTGCTTCTTTTACTGGGTAATAATTTCTGTCAATGACAGTGTCTAAATTGCGAATCACCTTTTTGGTAACGTCGTATAGCTTTTTATGATTGAAATACTTTTTTCCATCTGCTCCTTCAGAAACAAACATTGGAATCGAAATCGATGCCAAATTACATACCGCAACTTCATCTTTAGCGGTATACTCCATAATTTCAGTACATAAATTTGAAGAACGAATGGTTCCTAAATTCTTTTGATTGGATTTTCTATTCGCGGCATCTTTGTACAACATGTATGGGTTTCCTGTCTCAATTTGAGCTTCTAATATTTTTTCCCACAATTCACGTGCTTTGATCGTTTTACGTCCCTTTTTCTTTTTCTCGTATCCCACATACAATTTCTCAAACTCGTCTCCGTAAGTATCGTACAATCCTGGACATTCGTTCGGACACATCAAAGTCCAAACCCCATCTTGTTCTACTCGCTTCATAAACAAATCTGGCATCCACAAGGCTAAGAACAAATCACGGGCACGCTTTTCTTCTGCTCCTGTATTTTTTCTCAAGTCTAAGAAATCAAACACATCTGCATGCCAAGGTTCTAAATAAATAGCAAAAGATCCTTTTCTTTTCCCCCCTCCTTGGTCTACATATCGCGCGGTATCGTTGTATACTTTTAGCATCGGAATGATTCCGTTGGAAGTTCCATTGGTTCCTCTAATGTAAGAGCCTGTCGCACGAATGTTGTGGGCAGACAAACCGATTCCACCTGCAGATTGTGAAATTTTCGCCGTTTGTTTCAACGTGTCGTAAATTCCATCAATACTATCGTCTTGCATTTGTAATAAGAAGCATGAAGACATTTGAGGTTTTGGCGTTCCTGAATTGAAAAGTGTAGGTGTTGCATGGGTAAAGTACTTTTTACTCATCAATTCATAGGTTTCAATAGCCGCATCTAAATCGTCCATATGGATTCCAATGGCAACACGCATGAGCATATGCTGTGGGCGCTCTGCAATTTCTCCATTCAATTTCAAGAGGTAAGAGCGCTCCAATGTTTTGAAACCAAAATAATCGTAATTAAAGTCACGGTTATAGATCAATGTAGAATCTAATAAGTCTGCATTTTTCTTGATAATTTTATACACTTCGTCAGAAAGTAAAGGAGCTTTCTTTCCTGTTCTTGGATTTACATATGTGTACAAGTCTTCCATTACTTCGGAGAAAACTTTTTTCGTATTCTTGTGCAAGTTCGAAACGGAAATACGCGCTGCTAATTTTGCATAGTCTGGATGAGTTGTTGTCATGGTCGCTGCAATCTCAGAAGCCAAATTATCCAACTCAGAAGTTGTCACACCGTCATACAAACCTTCGATTACCCTCATGGCAACTTTTACTGGATCTACCAACGGATTTAATCCGTAACAAATTTTACGAATCCTCGCCGTAATTTTATCGAACATCACCGGTTCCTTCTTACCGTCTCTTTTTAGTACAAACATATGCGCATGGGTTTTTGGTTATTTTATTTTTGGGGGTAAAAGTCCCTTTTTCTGCCAATTTACAACTGACATGAGTGCTTTTACTTGATAGGCCTTACTACCGTAAGGATTTCTAAATGTTGTTATTTTTTAAAAATCAGCGTCAAAGCTAATCGCTCCAGTACCACCGGCTTTTACACCCGCTTTTTGGTACTCAGAAACTCTTTTTTCGAAGAAATTGGTTTTTCCTTCTAAAGAAATCATTTCCATAAAGTCAAATGGATTTGAAACATTGTAAATTTTGTCACAACCAAATTCAGACAACAATCTATCTGTTACAAATTCCAAATATTGTGTCATTAATTTCGCATTCATCCCAATCAAACTTACTGGCAATGATTCCGTAATAAAAACACGTTCTATATTCAAAGCGTCTACAATAATTTCTGTAATACGCTCTTTTGGTACTTTATTTACGATATGGTTGTTGTGCAAGTGAACAGCAAAATCACAGTGCAATCCTTCGTCTCTTGAAATCAACTCATTCGAGAATGCCAGTCCTGGCAACAATCCTCTTTTCTTCAACCAAAAAATTGAACAAAAACTTCCTGAAAAGAAAATTCCTTCCACTGCTGCGAAGGCAATCAGTCTTTCTGCGAAAGAATCTGATTCTATCCATTTCAATGCCCAATCTGCTTTCAGCTTGATCGCAGGAAAAACTTCAATTGCTTTGAACAATTCTTCTTTTTCAGATTCTTTTTTCACGTAAGTATCAATCAACAAAGAATACACTTCTGAATGAATGTTTTCCATCATGATTTGAAATCCGTAGAAAAATTTTGCTTCTGAATACTGAACTTCACTTACAAAATTCTCCGCTAAATTTTCATTTACAATTCCGTCTGAAGCTGCAAAAAAAGCTAAAATATGCTTGATGAAATAGCGCTCATCATCGTTCAATTTATTTTCCCAATCCACCACATCTTGGTGTAGGTCAATTTCCTCAGCAGTCCAGATACTAGCTTCCTGCTTTTTATACCATTCCCAAATATCTTGGTGTTGGATAGGAAATATTACAAATCTGTCTTTGTTTTCTTGTAAAATAGGTTCGATTTGGGACATTTTATGCTTTTTTGAGATTGAGTTCTGCGTCGTTCTTTTGTTTCACAAAGATTGGAAAAAATGCCTAAAATTGGAAGTTATACTTATTCACAAAAACGAAAAGTTCTTAACAATCCCTCTTTTTCCCTACAAAAAACACTGAAAAAACAGGTATTAAACTATTGATTTACAGTTTTTTAAATACTATCCACACGACAACAACACCAAAGTAAGGGGTCCTGTTTTAAAAATTCAATGTGTTTTCCCATTTGTTTTTTCCTGGCCTAGTAAAACGTCTTGAAAGCTCCCCGATAGAAAGAATTCAAAGAAAAAAACAGTGTTTTTGAAATCCTTATTTTTTTTGAAATGTTGCCGCTACTTCCTCTAATTCTGCATACCAATCTTCACCAAATTTGCGCACCAATGCCTGTTTTACAAATTTATAAACCGGCACTTTTAATTCGCTGCCTAAAGAACAGGCATCGTCACAAATTTCCCATTTGTCGTAGTTGACGCCTGAAAATTCAGAATATTCTCGAACTCGTATGGGGTACAAATGGCAGGAAACAGGTTTTTTCCAAGAAATCAACCCGCTATTGTACGCTTCTTCGATTGCACAAAGCGCTTTCTTTTTTTCATCAAAAATTACATAGGCGCAATCTGCATTGTCGATCAGCGGCGTTTCATGTTCTCCGAATTCGTTGGTTGTATAAAGACCTTGCGATTCAATAGCCGCAACACCCTCTTCTCTAAGCAACGGTTTTACTTCAGGATATACCTCTTTTAAACGCTGCAATTCTTCCTCTTCCAAAGGAGCGCCTGCATCGCCTGCAACACAACAGGCTCCTTTACAAGCCGATAAATTACAAACAAATTCTTTTTCTAGAATCTCTTCTGAGACAATTGTTTTTCCTAGTTGAAACATTTGACAAAAGTACGGATTCGAAAGTGGAATAAAAAAATTGTTTCCAAAGCATTTCAACCAAAAAAAACCTGCATTTTATATCAAATTCGTACTGTTTTGAAATACGAGTTCTTGTTTCCTGCACCAAACCTCCGAATCTCAATGTCGCCCGCTTTTCATAAAAATATCCCTAAATTTGAAGCAGCTATTTCGAAGTAATAATTATGGCGGGGATGTTGAAATGTCAGCAATGTCATCCATAGCAGTTATATGTTTCGTATGGGTCTATGCCACACCAACTAAAAAATTATAAAAAAGATGATGGAACATTATTTTGACTGTCCACATTGTTGGGAAAACCAACTAAAACTGATTGACCCTTCTGTTGAAATTCAAAACTTCATTGAAGACTGTGAAGTTTGTTGCAACCCTCTTGAGTTTGATATTCACCTTGCAAATAACAGTTTGGAGTCATTCTCCGTGACTCCAATAGGACAATAATACATTGCAAAAGATACTGAGCTGTAATAAAAAACGATCGTTTTTTGGTTTGATTACTTTTACCTCAATTCAAAAATGGGTGATTTAACACCCTTTCAAACTCATTCCACTGTCACAGACTTCGCCAAATTTCGGGGTTGATCTACGTTACATCCTCTCGCTACCGCAATATGATAAGAAAGCAATTGAAGTGGAATAGTTGTCAACAGAGGACTCAAGGCTTCTTCCACTTCTGGGATTTCAATGACACAATCTGCCATTTCTTTGACGGCAACATCTCCTTCCGTTACGACAGCGATGATTTTTCCTTTTCTAGATTTTATTTCCTGAATATTACTCACCACCTTCTCATAATGTCCTTTGTTGATGGCAACGACAATGACTGGATAATTTTCCTCAATCAACGCAATGGGTCCGTGCTTCATTTCTGCTGCTGGATAGCCTTCTGCGTGGATGTAAGATATTTCTTTCAGTTTCAAAGCTCCTTCCAAAGCAACTGGGAAATTATAACCTCTTCCCAAGTACAAACAACTTGGGGTTTCTAAAAAGTCGGCTGCAATGGCTTTTATTTTTTCATTTTGCTCTAAGATCTTCTCAACTTTCGAAGGAATCAATTCCATGCTTTGCAGATACGCGTGGAAATTAGAGTTTGGTATGCTCCCTTTTTCCTTAGCCAATTTCAACGCCATCAAAGTCAACAACGTGATTTGGGTTGTAAATGCCTTCGTAGAAGCTACACCGATTTCTGGGCCTGCATGGGTATAAGCTCCTGCATGCGATTCTCGTGAAATAGAAGATCCCACCACATTGCAAACACCAAATACCAAAGCTCCTTTTTCTTTCGCCATTTTAATTGCTGCCAAAGAATCTGCAGTTTCTCCAGACTGAGAAATGGCAATGACCACGTCTTTTTCCGTAATGATTGGATTTCTGTATCGAAATTCAGAAGCATATTCTACCTCTACAGGCACTCTTGTTATTTCTTCAAAAATATACTCCGCCACCAATCCCGCATGCCAAGAAGTTCCGCAAGCAATGATGATTATTCGATCGGCACTTTTGAATTTTTCAATGTATTCTTCAATTCCCGCCATGCGGACAATGCCTTCGTTGGCAAGCAAACGTCCTCTATAAGTATCGATTATTGCTTTCGGCTGTTCGTAAATTTCCTTGAGCATAAAATGGTCATAACCTTCTTTTTCTATCTGAGAGAGATCTAAGTCCAAAGCATGAACACGTGGGTTTACCTCAGAATCGTCGTTCACTTTGCGTACCTCGATCTCACCTCCAGCTTTGACAATTGCCAATTCTTCATCTTCCAAATAGATGGCATTTTTTGTGTACTCAATAAACGGAGAAGCATCAGAAGCGATGAAAAACTCCGCATTGTTTTCTCCAATTCCAATTGCCAAAGGACTTCCCAATTTGGCAACTACAATTTCTGCAGGGTTTTGCTTGTCAAAAACCGCAATTGCATAGGCACCAATGACATCTTTCAAAGCCAACTGAACGGCTTTTGCCAATTTGCATTGTTTTTGTTTTTGAACTTCTTCTATTAAATTTACCAATACTTCGGTATCTGTATCGCTATGAAATACATACCCTCTTTTCGACAATTCTGCTTTGATTTTGTCGTAATTTTCAATAATCCCATTGTGAACAATGGTTAAATTGCCTGAATTTGAAGTATGAGGGTGTGAATTGACATCGTTCGGGACCCCATGTGTCGCCCAACGCGTGTGCCCTATTCCGATATTTCCTTGGCTACTTTCCTTCGAAATGATCGCTTGTAAGTCGACAACTTTCCCTTTGGTTTTGTGTACTTGTACCTCTTTATCAAACAACATGATTCCTGCACTATCGTACCCGCGATACTCCAATCTTTGCAATCCTTTGACAACTACCGAATAGGCGTCTCTATCTCCTATATAACCTGTAATTCCACACATAATCGTTTCTTTTAAGCGTAGAAACGCTGTTAGTTTTGCTTTGAATAATTCAATTTAAATTCTGTTTTAGAAGCATCTAAAACAACTCCTCGGTGTTGCCAATTTTTTGAATCCACAGAGGTGTCAGAATTGCTCGAAGGATTGTCTCCAGGAACATAGGTTTTCACCACCATCGGGTCAATGTCATCGGTATTCGAGTCCTCATCCTGTAATAAATTTGTAATATAGTCTGTAAGATAAAACTGGTAATAATAATCCTCTGTTTCTGAATCGTAACGCAGTATTCCTTGCACTGAATAAAACGGTGAACTTGAAAAATAATCCAATAATTGAATTCCCGCAGCATCTGTTGGCTGGCGGTAGAGAAACAAGATGACATTGCTTCTTTGTAAATCCCAATCTCCATCTTCTGGATAGGGGTACCTTATCTTGTCTTCGTACTCTTTGTGCACGAACAATTTCAAACTTGCCTCGTTGATCAACCAATCTTCTCCCTCTTGGTTGGCCTCTTCTCTCAACATTGCAATGGATTTGTTAGCAAACAAATCAACTGCAACATTGTATCCTCCCGCACCCTGCACATATAGTTTTGTTTCAACATCCACCTCACTCGATTGATCGTGGTTGTGGTCATAGGTGTTTACGTTGATGCTGTTCAACGTTAATTTTTCTTCTCTAAATACCGTGTCCAAAACGATTGTGGAATTGCCTTCTATGGTCGCCGTGATATAATCTGTATAATTGAAACTTAGGTAAGCTCGTGGTATGGGCAATGACAGCAAGGTCAACGCCTCTTCGTTCGTTTTTATATGCAATCCTTTGAAAAACCTTGTAAAACTTTCATTTTCAACAAATCGATCCAAATCCGTATCATCAGAGGTGACTCTAAAATTATCCAAAAATTCCGTTTTGAAATAAGAGGCATCCATATTCAATGGTATCGCAATAAACGGCGCTGCATTGGTTATTAAAATACTATCTTGCAGAGTTTCCGTACTAAAATGACGATCAAAATACAGGACGGTATCTCTCGCACTTGGGACAAATTCTTTCTCTCCCAAAATTCGTTCGTAAGGCACTACTGCTTCAAAATCTCTGTTGGAATAATATACATTCTCTTCGGAAGGATTTGTGGGATCTTGCAAACTCAAAAATTCTCCCAATTGGCTTACTGAAATTTTTAAGTTTGTATCCGTTTCTCCGTAAACCGAATCCAATTGGTAGCTTCGTTGCTCTCCAGATTCATGGTTTGTAGAAGAGTGATAGGGCATGATCAAAAAAACCGCATCTAATTTTCTATCAATTGAATACAGGGTTCTCGTTGAAATATCTCCCAACACAGGGAAAAAAGTATCTATTTCTGACACAACTTCCTCTGGCTTCAAATATCTTTTTTGCGAAGGTCTAATGCCTCCAGATGGCAAATTGACTTGACCGGCCATGGCTGCTTGCAACCTTCCAAAAGCAGTTTCTTCAAAATTTCCCAAAAGGTATTCCCCCAAGCCAACAGCATTCACTTTTTCAATCGCGCTCGTTTCTGCACGTACTTCAATATTTTCTAGATCCTTCGTTTCAAAAACGTCACTATCTATAAAATCTGCACTGATACTATTTAAATCGTCTTCACAAGCGACACTTAACAAAAACAACATGGATAAAAAGCTTCCTTTTATCCATGTTTTTACGCCTCTTTTTGTCATCAATTTTTTTTTAACTCTTAATTCAACACTTCATTCGAATAGAACTCAAGGTAAGCATCAGGGTAAGCTTCCTCCGGCAAAAACTCCAAAGAGGGTTTGTTTTGTTTTTTGATAAAATCTGTCAATTCGTTTGAAATGTCTTCACTCGCCTGGATGATTCCATCAGAATTTTGAATGGCGCTTTTGAGGATATTGGTATGGTTTGGGACTTTCAATATTTCTGCTTTTTCTTCTGAAATATTGTCAAATTTTACTTTGTCTATCAATTCTGAATTCAAGGCTCCCTCAAAATCAGAACTACTGTATAATGACGTAACAATTTTACTTTCCGCAAACAAAGGATCGTCTTTGTAGTATTCTTTCAGATACAATGGCAATAGAGAAGCCATCCATCCATGCACGTGAATGATGTCTGGCGCCCAATTCAGTTTCTTTACTGTTTCAATTACCCCTTTGGCGAAAAATATAGCACGTTCATCGTTGTCTGAAAACAATTTGCTATTCTCATCTTTCACCGTTGCTTTTCTTTTGAAATACTCTTCGTTATCTATAAAATAAACTTGCATTCTCTCTTTTGGAATAGAGGCTACTTTGATGATCAGTGGCATGTCCATGTCATTGACAATCAAATTCATCCCTGACAAACGAATCACTTCGTGTAACTGGTATCTTCTTTCGTTGATCACCCCATAGCGCGGCATGAAAATTCTTGTTTGTACACCTTTGTGATGTGCCTTTTTTGCTGCTTCAAACGACATTGATGACATTTCAGTTTCTGGTAGATATGGCAACACCTCAGATGAAACGTACAAAACTCTCTTATCTTTCATGGGCTAAACTCTTTAGTTTTTATAGAATCTTGCAAAAATACGAATTTTTATGCTAATTTCATGTTAAAATACTAAGTTTGCACTCGTTTGATAAGAATCCATCCATGGAAAGAATAGCTGCTACACAAGAGATCAAAAAAGTTTTATCCGGCCTAAAATCATCACATAAAACGATTGGACTTGTTCCAACAATGGGGGCTTTGCACAAGGGACATCTTTCTCTGGTAGAAAGGTCTGTTGCTGAAAACGAGCTTACGGTGGTGAGTATTTTTGTGAACCCAACTCAGTTTGACAACCTCGAGGATTTAGAAAATTATCCGCACACTCTGGAAAACGATTTGAAATTATTGGAGAGAACAGGTTGTGATTTTGTATTCACTCCCGATAGCAGCGAGGTGTACGACCATCAAATTGTATCTGAGCATTTTTCTTTTGACGGCTTGGAGCACGAAATGGAGGGAAAACACCGAAAAAATCATTTCGATGGCGTCGGAACTATTGTTTCAAAATTGTTTGACATCACCAATCCAACAAAAGCTTATTTTGGCGAAAAAGACTTTCAGCAATTGCAAATCATAAAAAAACTAACCAAAATAAAACAGTTCAATATTCAAATAGTGGGTTGTAAAATTTGCCGAGAAAAAGATGGACTCGCAATGAGCTCAAGAAACGTTCGCCTTTCTGACAAACATCGAAAAGCGGCTCCATTTATCTATCAAACACTGCAAGAAGTAAAACAAAAAGGAGCTTTAAGCTCGTTCCCTGAACTTTCCGATTGGGTCAAAAACAAATTTGAAAAACAGTCTCTTTTAGAATTGGAATATTTTGAAATTGCGGAAGAAAAAAGCCTTCAAGCCGCAAAAAACAAAAAAGAAAACGAAGCTTACAGAGCGTTTATTGCGGTTTTTGCAGGCCCTATCAGACTCATTGACAACATTCCTCTGTAATGCCAAATTCTTTTGTTCCTATTCGTTTCACAATTGGACTTTTTAAATTCACAAACTCATACAAATTCACTAATTTTACACCATGCAAATAGAAGTCGTAAAATCTAAAATACACAGAGTCAAAGTAACCGGTGCTGATTTGCAATACATCGGCAGTATTACTATTGACAAAGATTTGATGGACGCCTCTAACATTATTGAAGGTGAGAAAGTTCAAATCGTAAATATAAATAATGGAGAACGCATAGAAACCTATGCAATTCCTGGCGAACGAAAAAGCGGAGAAATTACTTTAAATGGACCTGCAGCCAGAAGAGTTGCCAAAGGAGACATTATTATTATCATCGCCTATGCAAGTATGGACTTCGAAGAAGCAAAAAACTTTCAGCCTTCATTAGTGTTCCCAGATGAAACCAACAACTCCCTTTCTTAATTTTGATTGGCAATAAAAAAAAGATATTCAAAACCATCGTTCCGCTCGCTTTGGGGATTTTCCTCATTTGGCTGTCGTTTTCCAAACTGACAGCACAGGATCTTGAACACGTAAAAACTGCTTTTCAAACCGCGAACTATTGGTGGGTATTGTTGTCCTTATTTTTAGGTGTTCTGAGCCATTTTTCTAGAGCTTATCGCTGGAAATTCATGCTAGAACCGTTGGGTTACAAGCCTAAATTTCTAAACAGTGCCATGGCTGTCATTATTGCCTACTTGGTAAATCTTGGTATTCCAAGAGCTGGCGAACTTTCGAGAGCAGCTGCCTTGGCTGAATATGAAAACGTGCCTTTTGAAAAAGGTTTTGGCACGATTGTCGCCGAAAGAGTCGCCGATGTTTTGATGTATGTCCTTTGTATTTTTCTTGCTTTTTTAGCCCAATACGATTTGATCAAAAATGAAATCACTTCAAGATTTCCAGAAAACCCAATCTATACAATTGTTGTTGTTGTATCACTTGGTGTTGGCTTTTACTTGTTTTTCCAATCCATCAAAAAGTCACAAAAACCTTTTTTCACAAAATTGCGATCTTTTCTCTCCGGACTAATCGTGGGGATCAAAAGCATTTTAACCATGCAAAAAAAATGGGCTTTTCTTGGGCATACGATTTTTATCTGGGCCATGTATATCCTGATGCTCTATGTTGCCAAATTTGCAATTCCGGAGACCGCAAACCTTTCTATAAATGCTGTATTGATCAGTTTTGTGATTGGTACATTTAGTTATGCGGCTACCAATGGAGGTGTTGGAGCCTATCCAATCGCTATTCAACAGGCCTTATTGCTCTATGGAATCTCCAATGCGGGAGGAACTAGTTTTGGTTGGATCATGTGGAGTTCACAAACTTTGATGGTTTTGGTGTTTGGTGGACTTTCTTTTTTATTTTTACCTATCTATAACAAATCAATCCGTCATCGGTAGCAAAAAACAAAGCCCATGTCCAAAGTAAAAACAACTTTTTTCTGTCAGAATTGTGGTGCACAACACGTCAAATGGATGGGGCAGTGTCCTGCTTGCAATGAATGGAATACCATCGTTGAAGAAATTGTCCAAAAAGAAGAAAAAAGGAATTGGAAACAAACAACGGAACCAAAAAAGAAAAACAAAGCGCTCTCGGTTGCTGAAATCGAAATCCACAAAGAAATTCGGATGGACACCCAAAACCATGAATTGAATACTGTTTTAGGTGGTGGATTGGTGCCTGGGTCTGTGATTTTATTAGGGGGTGAACCTGGTATTGGAAAATCCACCTTGCTTTTACAAATCGCTCTGAAAATGCAGCACAAAGTGTTGTATGTCTCGGGAGAAGAAAGCCAGTCGCAAATAAAAATGAGAGCCGAACGCTTGCAATCAAAAAATGCCAACTGTTTGATTCTTACGGAAACCAATACACAACATCTTTTTCAAAATATCACAGAGACAAAACCAGATGTTTTGGTCATCGATTCTATACAAACTTTATACACACAACATATTGAAGCCTCGCCTGGCACCGTTTCTCAAATCAAAGAAACGACTGCCGAGCTGATAAAATTTGCCAAAGAAACGGGGACTCCTGTTTTGGTCATCGGACACATCAACAAAGAAGGAAGTATTGCAGGTCCCAAAATTCTGGAACATATGGTAGATGTGGTTTTGCAATTTGAAGGCGACCGCAACCATACCTACCGCATTCTGCGTTCTCAAAAAAACCGCTTTGGCTCTACCTCAGAACTTGGAATCTACGAAATGTTGAGTAGCGGTTTGCGTGAAGTTAGCAACCCCTCCGAAATCTTGATCAGTGAAAAAGATGGAGATTTGAGTGGAACTGCCTTGGCAGCCACTTTGGAAGGCATGCGTCCTTTGATGATTGAAATTCAAGCATTGGTAAGCTCTGCCGTATATGGAACTCCACAGCGTTCCGCAACGGGTTACAATCTCAAAAGATTGAATATGATTTTGGCTGTATTGGAAAAAAGGGCTGGTTTTCGATTGGGGGCAAAAGATGTTTTTTTAAACATCACTGGAGGCATTCACATAGACGACCCTGCCATTGATTTGGCGGTAGTCACTGCAATTCTCTCTTCGAATAACGACGAATCCATTCCTCAAAATTACTGCTTTGCTGCCGAAATTGGACTGGCAGGAGAAATTAGACCTGTCAACCGAATTGAGCAACGCATCTCTGAAGCTGAAAAATTGGGCTTTGATAAAATATTCATTTCCAAATTCAACAAATTTGCTCGCAAGCACTTTGACATTGAAATTGTAGCAGTTTCAAAAATTGAAGAGATCTACAACCTCTTGTTCTACTAAAGTTCTTTTTTTGAAACAAAACAATTGACCTCATCACTCCTTGTGGTACATGCTAAAACATCTCTTTTTGCAAATCCAACACCCCCACCAACATTGCATAAAAAAACCACCAAACAAAATCATTTGGTGGTTGCTATTGCTTAAAGCAAGTGTTATTTCTTATTGACGTCTTTGATGTATTTGTCCAAAGCCATTGTCATAGAAGGTGTTTCAGGAGTGGGTGCTTGAATGTTTATTTTCAATCCTGCTTTGGTAGCAGCCTTCACCGTTGAATTTCCAAAAACAGCAATTCTAGTATTGTTTTGCTGAAAATTTGGGAAATTCTTAAACAATGAATCGATCCCTGAAGGACTAAAGAAAACCAATACGTCATAAAAAACATTTTCTAAATCCGACAAATCACTCACCACCGTTCTGTACAAATTTGTTCTTGTCCATTTCACGCCCAGCTCGTCTAATGTAGTAGGGACCAAATCTTTGAGCTTGTCTGACGATGGCAACAAAAAGTTTTCGGTTTTGTGCTTTTTGATCAATTTCCCCAATTCTGGGAATGTTCTCTGTCCTACATAAATTTTACGCTTTCTGTAAACAACATATTTCTGTAAGTAATAGGCTACTGCCTCTGACTGACAAAAATACTTCATGTCATCTGGCACTTTGAAACGCATTTCGTCTGCAATTCTAAAAAAATGATCTACAGCATTTCGACTGGTTAAAATAACCGCAGTAAAACCTTTCAAATCTATTTTTTGTGCTCTTACCTCTTTCACAGAAACGCCTTCCACGTGAATGAAAGAACGGAAATCAATTTTTAATTTTTGTTTTTCTGACAAATCAAAATAAGGAGAATGTTCCTTCGGCTCTGGCTGAGAAACCAAAATAGTTTTCACTTTCATCTTCGTAACTTTTTATTATTAAACCATCCATTTTACAAGTAAAACAACGGGTACTATTTCGAGGGTGCAAATGTACAAAATAAAATAGAACAATTTTTCCTTAATTATCTGAATATTAAATAGCAATATTAAAATCCATCTTATCAACCACAAAAAACCTCCAAGAAACAATGCAAGATAAAACATTGTTTGACTGTTCGGATAAGCATAAATCCAGCACAATAAGACAGGAAGGTAAAAAAGTGCTCCTGCTTTTAGATAACTAGATTTTATATAATTGCATGTTTCAAAAATTCTCTGAAATCGAAAAAATAGGGATACTCCTTTTGCAAAGCCATATTGTGCCACTATGCAAACGGTAGCAAAAATCACGTATTTAAAATAAACATGGAACCCTTTTTCTTCCAAAAAAAAACCAGTTTCTTCAGAGTACAGGTACAGAAAAAGACCTAAAATCATGTTTTGAATAAGAAACAGAACCATGTGAAATAAGCCCAAAATTTCTTGTCGATCATGGGCGTAATCAAGAAAATAATTTTTAGAAAAAAAACACGCCAACAGGGATTTAAATCGATTCGGATACAAAACCTTCACCACAACAAGGAGCGCTAAAATGGACAAAAAAACGACCGCCATCCAATCGTTCTTTAGTGGCAATTTTTCAACAGCATGCAACATAGACCTCGTTCCCTTACATTTAAATTAAATTCTGAAAAAATTTCCTACAAAATTAGCAATAAAAAATCATACATTTGTGATTCCAATGTCGAATCGTTTGTTTGAAGTAGCATCTGTAAACTTCTGTTGGTCATCTGCAGTTTTTTTGTAGGAAACTGTTCAAACAAACCGCAATCATAGCAATGAAAATGTCTGATACTCTCGTTATCATACCCACGCTTAACGAAATTGAAAATATTGAAAGCATCATTGAGGCCGTTTTTTCTCAAGAAAAAAACTTTCACATTTTGGTGGTTGACGATCTCTCTACAGATGGAACTCCAGCAGTTGTAACAACCTTACAAAAAGAATACCCCGACAAACTATTTCTAGAAAACCGCAGCGGTGAAAAAGGTCTCGGCCGTGCCTATATCCATGGATTCCAATGGGCTTTGAAACAATCCTACGAATACATTGTTGAAATGGATGCCGATTTTTCGCACAACCCAAAAGACATCATAAAGCTTTACGACGCCTGTAAATTAGATGGGGCGCAGCTTTCTATCGGTTCTAGATACGTCAACAACAATGTGAATGTCGTAAATTGGAATATAAAGCGATTGCTGTTGTCTTACTTCGCATCAAAATATGTGCAAATTATCACAGGCATTCCTTTATTCGACACCACGGCAGGTTTTGTATGCTATCACAGAAGTGTTTTAGAACGCATCAATCTTGACAATATACGATTTGTGGGCTATGCCTTTCAAATTGAAATGAAATTTAAAACGTGGAAACACAAATTCCAAATCAAAGAAGTTCCTATTGTATTTACAGACAGAACTGCGGGCACCTCCAAAATGAACAACTCCATTATTTCGGAAGCTGTTTTTGGCGTTGTCAAATTAAAATTGAGAGGGCTGAATTAATTAAAAAGACATCATGCACACAACACTTATAAAGAACACATTCATTGTCAATGAGGGAAACATTGTAAAATCTGACATCCTGATAGAAGGTGATTTCATAAAAAAAATAGGAAAAGACTTGGTAGCACCAGAAGGAGCAACCTTAGTCGATGCCAATGGAAAACACACCTTGCCAGGAGCTATTGATGACCAAGTGCATTTTCGAGAGCCTGGCCTCACTCATAAGGCGAATATTGCAACCGAAAGTAGGGCTGCCGTCGCAGGTGGAATCACTACTTTTATTGAGATGCCCAACACAATTCCGCAAGCAACAACCCAAGAAGAATTGGAAAAAAAATTCTCAAAAGCCAAAGAAACATCTTATGCCAACTATTCTTTTATGTTTGGAGGTACCAATGACAATTTGGAGGAACTCCTGAAAACGGACCCAACAAAAGTCGCAGGAATCAAATTGTTTTTGGGTTCTTCAACTGGAAATATGTTGGTCGATGACGAAGCGGTTTTGAAAAAGATTTTTTCTTCTACAGACATGGTGATCTCTGTACATTGTGAAGATGAACAAACTATCAAAAACAACTTGCAAAAACATCTGGAAGAATTTGGAGAAGACATTCCTATCAAATACCACCCGATTATTCGCAGTGAAGAAGCTTGTTATATTTCATCGTCCAAAGCCATCAAACTGGCGAAAGAAACAGGGGCTCGACTCCATATTTTTCACCTGTCAACTGCCAAAGAAACAGCATTGTTTCGCAACGACATTCCTTTGAAAGACAAAAAAATAACGGCAGAAGTCTGTGTACATCATTTGAATTTTGAAGCCAACGATTACGAAGAGAAAGGCACGTTTATCAAGTGGAACCCAGCAGTGAAAACAGCCGATGACAGAGCTGGCCTATGGGAGGCATTGCTCGATGACAGAATTGATGTTATTGCCACAGATCATGCCCCTCATACACTCGAAGAAAAAAAGAATATATACACCAAAGCACCTAGCGGGGGACCACTCGTACAACACGCATTGCCTGCGATGATCAACGCTGTGAAAGCAGGAAAAATTTCTTTGGAAAAAGTGGTAGAAAAAATGTGTCACAACCCGGCCATTCTGTTTGAAATAAAAAAACGTGGGTATGTAAAAGAAGGCTATTACGCTGACTTGGTGTTGGTCGACCTAAATGCGCCTTGGACAGCCACCAAAGAAAACACACTGTACAAATGTGGATGGACGCCTTTTGAAGGAACCGAATTCAAAGCATCGATCACCCAAACCTTTGTCAATGGAAACTTGATTTTCGACGAAGGGAAATTCAACGATCAAATCAAAGGAAAAAGAATTCAATTCAACCGATAAAGATGCGGAAGGCTTGCTACATATTCGTCATTATTGCTGTCATTTCTTGCACGAGCAATACCATTTTCAAAAAGCCAGAAGATCTTATTGAGAAAGAACTTATGGTGGATCTCCTCACAGATTTAACAATCGCTACGATGGCCAAAAACGAAAAAAACATCTATGGAAAACGCAATGTAGATTACACCCAACTCGTATTCGAGAAATACGGCATTGATACTACTCGTTTTAAAAAAAGTAATTTTTATTACACCTCTCGTATCGACGACTATCAAGCCATTTATTTGGAAGTCGAAAAAAGAATCGAAGGCCAAAGCAATCGTTTCAAAGACTTGAAAAAAGAAAAAGATTCTCTAAAAAGAGATCGCATTCGAAAAATTAAACTTAAAAGAGACTCCATAAAAAGAGAAGAAATAACGAAAGATTCGATGGTTTTAGACGCGCTCAATAAAAAAATTAAAGACAGCACACTGCGCTACGATTTGAAGCAACTAAAGTTTTTACGAAAGACTTTGCATATGGACAGTCTTCGAAGCATCGTTATTGGCTTAGATACTGTCAAAGAAATTTCAAAAGACAGTTTGAGTTTGTAGTTAGCTCATGCCCTCAAAAATGTGCTTATTTTTTATCCTGTAAATAGTGCTTGCACACCCTAGAAATCACCTCAGTCATCGGTTCAAAATCAAATTGTACAAACTGTTTGGCTTTGGAATTGTCATAAAATGAATGTTTGTCCACTGCCCTGGCATTGTGTTTTGTAAAAGCGTGTGCAGAAGAGGTCAATCTTGATTTCAACCAAGACAGGCGCCAACCAAGAGCTCCTAGTTGCCTAGAAACTCTGACAAAGGGTTTTCTTTTTTGGAAATTGGCAGCAATGATCTCCAAAATTTCCTTGAAACTTTTGTTTTCTGAGACCAACACAAAACGTTCGTTTTTTATGTCAGAAGCCATTCCTTGGATCAGAAATTGTACCACGTCTGTTACGCCAATAAAACCTGTTACCCCCGACGTATAGAACGGCGTTTCTTTGGCTACCATAGCAAACAACTTGCCCGAATTTTCATGCCAAAACCCAGGACCTAAAATGATCCCCGGATTCACAACAAAAACGTCCAAGCCCTCTTGAGTCCCGCGCCAAACTTCCATTTCTGCTCCATACTTGGTAATGGCATACCCATAATTACTCGTTTCCACATCAAAGCTGTCTTTTTCATCAATCATCGGCTTTGCAATCGATTTTTCAATGGCGGCAATCGAACTTACAAAAGCTAGTTTTTGCACTTTGTACGCAATGCATAAATTCACAATATTTGCCGTGCCCTCGATATTCACAGTCCGCATTTTTTTGTAATCTTTTTTATCAAAGGACACCAAAGCGGCACTGTGATATACCGTTTGCACCCCTTGAAAAGCATACTCCAAGGCGGGAATGTCTGTAATCGTTGCTTGAATCCATTCAATTTTTGAAAAAACAAGCTCCACCTCATCTGTGTAATACCCAAAGACTTTTTTTACTTTTTCTAAGGACTTTTCAGTCCTGTAAATTGCTTTCACTTTTTCAGCTCCTTTTGCCAATTTAAATAGCAAATGAGCCCCCAGCATTCCTGTTCCTCCCGTGACTAATATCATGCCACGAAAATAATTCAATTTTATCAATTTCGAAATGCATCTTTCTTTTTTCTAAAAACATTTCTTTCCTCCAGATAAAATACACCGCTCAACCTTGATTGAAATGAAATGGGTAGGAAACAAAAAGACAAGCTTCTTTCAACCCTTAAAATCGCAAATAGGAAATCCAAAAATCACGTCTTGAATTACTATCTTTGCCAAAAATCAGAATACAATGACAACAAACTTCGTTGAAGAATTGAAATGGAGAGGCATGCTGCACGATATCATGCCCGGTACGGAAGACCAACTGGCCAGAGAGAGCACCACCGGATATATTGGTTTCGACCCTACGGCGGACTCTTTGCATATTGGGAGTTTGATACCCATCATCATTTTAATGCATTTTCAAAAAGCAGGGCACAAACCTATTGCATTGGTGGGAGGTGCTACGGGAATGATTGGCGATCCTTCTGGAAAATCTGCAGAAAGAAATTTGTTAGACGAAGCCACACTCCATAAAAATATAGCAGGCGTAAAATCCCAACTAGAGCGCTTTTTAGATTTCGATAGCACCGCTGAAAATGCTGCAGAATTGGTCAACAATTACGACTGGATGAAGAAATTTTCACTCATCGATTTTGTGCGTGACATCGGAAAACACTTGTCGGTTAATTATATGATGGCAAAAGATTCTGTAAAGAAACGTGTGAGCGGAGAAGGAGACGGCATGTCTTTCACGGAATTTACCTACCAATTGTTTCAAGGATACGACTTTTTGCATTTGTACGAAAACAACGATTGTAAATTGCAAATGGGGGGTTCTGATCAATGGGGAAATATCACTACAGGAACGGAGTTGGTGCGCCGCAAAGCACAAGGAAAAGCCTATGCATTGACCTGTCCTCTCATTACAAAAGCGGACGGTTCTAAATTTGGAAAATCAGAGGGTGGAAATATCTGGCTCGACAAAAGTCGAACCTCTGTTTACAAGTTTTACCAATACTGGTTAAACTCTTCGGACGAAGATTCTATTGAATTTATCAAAAAATTTACCTTTCTGAACAAAGAAACCATCGATGCTTTGGTGGCCGAACACGCCGAAGCGCCTCATACACGCTTGCTGCAAAAAACGCTTGCGAAAGAAGTCACTATTTTGGTACATTCCGAAGCAGATTACGAAAATGCGGTCAAAGCATCTAATATTTTATTTGGAAAATCCACTGCTGAGGATTTGAAATCTTTGGACAAACAAACTTTTTTAGATGTGTTTTCTGGAGTTCCTCAAGCAGAAGTAAACAAAACAGACATTGAAAATGGCATTGATATTGTCGCTGCTTTTGCCGAAAACGCATTTTTAAAATCCAATGGAGAAGTTCGCCGTGCTTTGAAAGAGAATTCAATTTCCGTAAACAAAGAAAAAGTAAGCGATGGGTTTGTGATCTCCACCAGCGATTTGATTGCAGACACATACGTACTTTTGCAAAGAGGGAAAAAAAATTATTTCTTACTGAAAGTCGCTTAGTTCAAAACACACCCTTGGAATAGGGAATGTCTCAAGGGTGTGTTTTCCAGTGCTCATCTGCTTTGATCTTCAAACTTTCAGCTCCTTCTTTTTCCCATAGCTTGAGAGTATTGATCCCCCAAGAGTTGTAAAACAAATACAATTTCCCGTCACGTATTTCAAAAGTTTCGGGGTCGATGTCTACCTTTTTATTTTTAGCCCCAAGTGCATACGCACACCAACCTCCGTATTGGGGGCAGTATTTTTCAGGAGCCACTTTGAATTTTTCAAGATTTTTTTTCGATGAGAAAGCATACTTTATTTCATCAAAAGTCGTTTCAAATTTTTTGGTTCCTTTCTGTGCATTGTTTTCAAAATAAGCAACAACATCGTAACCATCCACTGCATATCATTTTTTAGTTGTATTGACTGTTTGTTGTCCAAAAAGAAAAGGATTTCCAAAGACGAGCAAGCTAAAAAAAACTGTTTTTTTCCACATATCATAAATAGTTTTGGAATTTTACAGTCGAAAAAATAGCGTGACATTACAAAAAAAAGCTGTTTTTTGAGCGCCAAAAGGCTTAAGAAAGTAATAAATTGCAGCCTCGGATATCTGAATTGTCAAAACGACCCAGAATCTCAAAAGTTCCATCTTCGTATATTTTGCCTAAATCTTGGGTCGCAATAAAAGCACAAGAATTTTGATTTGCCAAATCAATGACATTGATTCCACCTGTTTTTCCTGGCGAGAGCAACGAAAGCGGATCTTCTGTGTCTCTGACTAAAATTTGCATCCAAGGCGGGGTTTCAAAAATTCCTTCACCTTTAGAATAGGCTTGGCTCAGCAGTTCTGTCATTCCATATTCAGAGTGTATCCTTGAGACTCCAAACCCTTTTTTTAATTCTGAGTGCAAAGCCTCTCGAATCATTTCTTTCCGTCTCCCCTTCATGCCTCCTGTTTCCATTACTACCGTGTTTTTTAAAGAAAAACGATGCATTTCTATCAAATCTAACAAAGCAAACGAGACTCCGATAAGCAACACTTTTTTTCCTTGGGAATCTAGTTGGCATAACTTTTCTTTCAATTCCTCAAGGTTGTGTAGGTAAAATCCACTGTCAGGTTGTTTCGATTTCTGTATCAAATCTTCTACCATATAAATCAAAGAAGACCCCTCTCTTTCGAGGTAAGAAGGCAACAAGGCCAAAACGGTGTATTCTTCAATGTTACCATAGAAATGTGCAAAACCTTTGAGATAACTCTCCTTATACAAGTTCACATCTGTCACCAGGTGCTTGCTCTGTGTCATTCCTGTAGTGCCGCTGCTCAAAAACGTTTGCACTACCTTTTTTTCAGAAACAACAACGTGGTGTGTTTTAAAAAATTGAATGGGCAGAAAGGGAATGTCTACAAGAGAGCTGACCGATGACGGGTCTCTCTTTAACAAAGAAAGGTATTCCTTATAAACCGCATTGCTCTGAGCTTGGTATTGAAAAGTATCCAATGCCAATTTCTGAAAAGCTGTCGAAGATTGTTTGTGAAAAATGGTTGTTGTCACTTTGTCCAAAGAAATATTTACAAAAGTACTAATTATTTTATCCAATCTTTCGGCACGTATTTTTCTAAAACGAAAAAAACTTTAGGGCTCTACCCCCAAAATCTCCCGAATCATTCTTTCCAATTCTTGCTTGGGCAAAGCTCCTTGCGCCATCTGAGGTAGGGCTTCCATAGGACAAAACAACATAGAAGGAATACTTCGAATACCAAAAGCCCCTGACAATTCTTGCTCTACCTCCGTATCTACCTTATAAACAAGGAGCTTTCCTTTGTACGTTTCACTCAATTCTTCCAATAGCGGAGCCAACGACTGACAGGGTCCGCACCAGTCTGCATAAAAATCAATGATACACGGAAGGCTTCCTTCGTACTTCCAATCTTTGTGTTTTTCAAAATTAAAAACCTTTTCTAAAAATTGTTCTTTTGTCAACAATGCTGTCATAATCTTCTGTGTTTCGCTCAGTATCGCAAAACTAACACAATCTTACCCTTAAAAAAAATATCTTCCGCAGGAACAAGATGGGGTTTGACTTCTAAAAAACTTCTTGAATCTCTATTGTATTCCCTTGAAACAAAATGGAATCCTTTGCTTTTTTTCCCAACAGCATTTTGCCAATTGGTGCATTCGGAGAAACCGCATAATACAATTCTTTTGCAATTTCAATTTTCCCCATACCAATTCCAATGAAATAATGGATTGAATTTGTTTTTACAACAGAACCCATACGACTCAATGCAGAGAACGACAAATCTAACTTCCCCATAGAAAGTTTCATTTGCTCGAACTCCAAAATTTGCCTGCCTATTTTTTCCATTTCCAATTGCACCATCGCTCTTCCTGTTTCGTGCTTGTCACCTGCAGAGCTTTTTGTTTCCGACGATAAGGCTTGCTGCTGATTCGTCCATGCATTGTGTAAATCCTTTATTTTTTTGTCAATCCGAAATTGACAGGTATTGAATAACGCTTCTTTCAAGGTTTTTTTATCCATTTCCAATTTTTTCAAAGTTTAAATTTTCGCGTGTTGTAACTCCCCGCCAAAACAACACCACTCTTTTCGCTGCTGCTTGCTGCAATCACTTTCTGCGCAAGTCAGGATTGTCCAATTACTCCAAAGAAACAAAAAAAGCCTCCAGATCCAGGTAAATTATTTTTCGCGTCTCAAAATTTTCAGAATTCCTTCTTTTCACTCTTTCAGTATTCACAAAACTACTGCAAAAAAATCGAGATTGTAAATTGCCCTTTCATTTTTATTTTCAATCAGAACTTGTGCGTACAATTTTCATTTTTTTTCATTTTGTAAATAAATAAAAAACATTTTCCTCAGTACCTCTCTACAAAAAATTCACAGAATTACTCTACAATACACCTTATCATCATTCAAAATATTTAGCAAACCAATGTCTAAATGAATTGGAAAGATATCAAAATGAAATATTTTACTTAATTTTAACCCAACTATACTAACCAAAACGAAACCTCTTGAAATCAATTCCTATATTCTGCGCTCTATTATTTGCCGTGGTCACCTTCACAGTTGCTTCTGCACAGGAAATTGCACCTTTACAAAATTACCCTCCAAACAGCTACAAGGCCGAAAATCAAAACTGGAAAATTTCTCAAAGTTCGGACAAGGTTCTTTACTGTGCAAACAATGATGGCCTGTTAGAATTTGAGGGTGCTAATTGGAAATTACACCGATCTCCAAACAATTCTATTGTCCGATCTGTATCTGTCATCAACGACTTGGTTTATACAGGATGTCATATGGAATTTGGTTATTGGCAAAGAGATCGCTTTGGAGAGTTGGAATACATGTCTATTAGCGATAAATTACAAGAACCCCTTCTGGAAGACGAAGAGTTTTGGAACATTCTAGAATTTGAAGAATGGGTGCTTTTTCAGTCCTTGAATCGCATATACATCTACAATACGATCAATGAAAGTTTTAAAATCATCAATTCTGATGCCGTTTTGGAAAAAATTTTCAAAACCAACAAAACCATCTATTTTCAAAAGTCCAAAGAAGGGTTTTACAAGATTGAAAATGGAGAAGCTGTTTTAATTTCAAAGCATCCCATCGTAAAAGACAACATCATTGTCAACGTTTCTTCAAGAGAAGACTACCTTTTACTCTTGACCCAAGAAAAAGGCTTTTTCCAAATAAACCGAGCCGGAAAATTGTCGAAATGGAGTTCAAAATGTGACGATTTGTTTACTTCTATAAGTGTTTACAGCGTTGCAGAATTGAAAGACAAAAGTTTTATTTTAGGAACCATCTCCAATGGTATTTATCATATCTCAAGTAAGGGTGAAATATTGAGCAATATCAACCAAGAAAAAGGATTGTACAACAATACCGTACTTTCCGTATTCGAAGATATCGAGCAAAACATATGGCTTGGCCTTGACAATGGAATCAGTGTCTTGAATCTAAAGTCTCCCTATAAAACCTACAACGATATCGATGGAAAACTAGGGACTGTATACACTTCTACCATCTATGAGGGCAGATTGTACCTTGGCACCAATCAAGGGTTGTTCTGTAAAAAAAAAGGGATTGAGGACGATTTTGAAATGATCGCAAAAACAGAAGGGCAAGTTTGGAGCTTGACACAAATCGATAAAGAACTTTTTTGCGGACACAACGCAGGTACATTTTTAGTGAAAGGGTCCAAAGCCAGTAAAATTTCAAACATTCCCGGAACATGGAATCTAAAAAAAATACCACAAACAAAAAACATGTTGCTACAGGGAAATTACAACGGACTGTACGTTCTAGAAAAAAAGAACAAACAGTGGCAGGTAAAAAATAAAATAGATGGTTTTGAAAATTCTTCTCATTTTTTTGAAATAAACAGAGCCCATGAAATTTTTATCAGCCACGAACACAAAGGACTCATCCGTATCAAAACAGATGAAAACTATACCAAAGTACTGGAATACGAAATTGACAAAACAAAAAAAGGAAAAAAATCTAGCCTGATAAAACACAACGAGACACTTTTATTCAGTTATGAAAAAGGAATTTTTATCTATGATAAAAAAGCACAGGATTTTCAATTCGATTCCTTTTTTTCCTCTGAAATGTTGTCCAACGAAAACTACATCTCCGGTAAGCTTGTCACCACAAAAAACAATACCCTTTGGGGGTTTACTGACCGAAATATTGTTCGTTTCGCGCCAGGTAAAATAAACAGTACTCCGGAAATTTCGAAAATTCCACTTCCCGCATACATTCGAAGAGATTACGCTGGATATGAAAGCGTCACACACTTGTCAGGCGAAAAGTACCTCTTCGGAACCTCTTACGGTTATATCATTATAGATCTCGAAAAAATTCAAAAGAAAGCCTATCGCATTGGCATCAATAAGGTTGCAAAAGGGGTACTAAACGAAGCCAAAACTTTGGTCCCATACTCCAATGAAAACGTATTCAACTTTAATGAAAACAACTTGGATTTTTCCTACAGCGTTCCTGTCTACGACAAGTATACAGATGTTTCCTATCAATACAATTTGTCAGGAATCTATGACGACTGGAGTCCTTGGTCCAAAAGGTCTTCCATCTCGTTTGAAAACCTCCCATTTGGCAATTACAAGTTTCAAGTAAGAGCAAAAATAGGAAATATCAATTCGGAGAATATCGCGAGATACACCTTTACAATAAATCGTCCTTGGTACATCTCAAATGCACTCATTGCTATTTATACCATCGTATTTGTAGCGCTGTTTTTGATTGTCCACAACGGATACCAACAATTTTATAAAAAACAGAAAAGAAAACTCTTAGAGAACAAGCAACGCGAATTTGAACGCGTTCGCCTCGAAAACGATCGAGAAATCATGAAATTAAGGAACGATAAGTTAGAACAAGATATCGAAAGTAAAAATCGAGAACTAGCAGCCTCTACCATGAATAGTATCAAAAAGAATGAATTTCTGAATAAGATCAAAAAAGAACTTACAAAAGTAAAAGATAAAAACACCGTGGAGCCTGTCATTAAAATCATCGATAAAAACCTGAACCAAAACAGTGATTGGGAGCTCTTCCAAGAAGCCTTCAACAGCACGGATAAGGACTTTCTAAAAAAAATAAAAGAAAGGTATCCCAAACTTACGCCAAATGACCTTCGCCTGTGTGCTTATTTAAGGCTCAATTTATCTTCAAAAGAAATCGCGCCATTGCTCAACATATCACACAAAAGCGTTGAAATCAAGCGCTACCGTCTGAGAAAAAAGATGAATTTGGACGCAAAAGCCAATTTAACACATCATATTTTGGAAATTTAACCTCCATTATTCTCATACAAAACCTTTACAAGACGCTCTAAAACCTGTCTTTTCACAGTTTTTTTGCTAATTTTTTAACTTCTCTGAAAACCCCTAAAAACCCAATAAAACCAATGGATGTAGACATCTAAATTCCAGAAAAATCTTTCGTTGAATACTTTTTGTAGAGTTTTTGTATAGGTTTTTTTCTCTTGATACAGACTTTACCATTGTATATTGTATTCTCCAAAATACCTGGATTCTACCAGACAAAATTTTTCATTTGAAATTCTGTTTGAATCCACCATCAAAAATTAATTAACTGTAATTGACTACAATTACGAACCCTAAACCAAAAAAAATGAAAATTAGAATTTTACTTATTCTGTTTCTGAGCGCATCGTTAAGTGTGTTCTCTCAACAAGTTCAAGTTTCTGGAACTGTTCTTTCCTCGGAAGACAATCTTCCTATTGTAGGAGCAAACGTCCTATTAAAAGGTCAAAACTCTGGAACTTCTACTGACTTTGACGGAAACTACTCGTTAACAGCAAATGCCGGAGATGTCCTTCTTTTTAGTTACATCGGATTTGAAACACAACAAGTAGTTTTGAACGACCAAAAATCAATTCAAATCGTTTTGAGCCCAAATACTTCAGCTTTGGACGAAATCGTTGTAATTGGATACGGTACGCAAAGCAAAAAAGAAACTACTGGAGCTGTCGCTGTGGTAGGATCTGAAGCTATCGAAAAATTAAACCCTCAACGTGTGGAACAAGCCTTGCAAGGGCAAGTAGCAGGTGTGAACATCACATCTTCTTCTGGATCACCAGGTAGTGGAGCCAATATTCGAATTCGTGGTATTTCCACCAATGGAGATAGTAGACCGCTGATACTCGTTGATGGAAACGTTATCGAGGACCTTTCTGCAATCAACCCAAATGATATCAAAAGTGTAAACGTATTGAAAGATGCCACAGCGGGTATCTACGGGGTGCGTGCTGCCAATGGAGTTATCTTGATTGTTACAAAATCTGGACGCAAAGACAGTCCATTGAAATTTACAGTAGATTCGTTCTACGGCTTCCAACAAACAGCTAGCTATTTAGACTTGATGAAGCCTTACGACTTTGCACAATATGTAAACGACGCTTCAGGGAAAACTAAATATTTGGTATTTCCAGAAACTGGTACAGATTGGCAAAAAGAAGTATTTGAAACGGCGCCAATCCTAAGTACAAACGTAAGTGCAAGTGGTGGTACTGAAAAATCAGCATACTCTTTTGGTGTTTCTTACCTAGATCAAGATGGAATTGTAGGGCTGGACAAATCAGGATACAGTCGTTTGACATCAAGATTGAGTTACCAATACGACCTTACAGACGACTTGAAACTCTCGACAACCGCAATTTATACTCACTCTGAGAAAAACAACCTCCCAGAAAATGGAATTGGTGCGGTTTTATACAATGCAGTCAACTTAAACCCTGACCTAGCAGTGTATGATGAAAATGGAGAATACTCATTGGTGAAAGACATCAAACAAATTGAAATCATCAATCCATTGGCTCAAATTGAAAACACACACAACAAAAGTATCGTAGACAAAATCAGTGCTACTTTTGGTGTAGACTATACGTTCCTGGAAAACTTCAAGGTTAGCTCAAAATTTCAAATGAACCACGCAGTTGTCTTAGACGATACATTTTTACAAAATGCGTATTACGGGCCAGGAAAAGGTGCCAACAGAACCACCAATGAAGTTATTGACTTTGGTGCTGTATTTGACGATTATACATGGGATAACTACATCACATACACCAATACATTCAACGAAGACCACAACTTAAACGTATTATTAGGAACTTCTATATTTAACACCGAAGGTCTTTATTACGGAGCAATTGGTAGACAATTAAAAGACGGAAGTAATTCTGTAGCAGATGCAACAATCGAAAACACAGAGGGCATCGGATCTCCACGTTTTCAACCAGAATCTATCGCCTTGGGAGCTAACGTATTCCAATCAAGATTGGCTTCTTTATTTGCTAGATTTCAATACAACTACCAAGGGAAGTATTTGGTTTCTGGAGTTGTTCGTAGAGATGGGTCTTCAAAATTTGGACCTGAAAATAAATTCGGTTACTTCCCATCAGGTTCTATTGGTTGGAATGTCTCTGAAGAAGATTTCTTACAAAACAGTTCATGGTTGAGCTCTTTGAAACTAAGAGCAAGTTACGGTATCATCGGGAATGACCGAATCAGAGACTTTGTTTTCTTATCAAGATTGAACGGAGAAGCAGTTTACTCTTCTAATGATGAAGTAGAAGAAGCAGACTTGCTGAGAGGTGTTGCCGAAGGTGGTCTTTCAAATCCAGAAGTAAGATGGGAAAAGCAAAAAACAGCAAATATTGGATTGGATGCCGCATTCTTAGACAACAGAATCAATATTACTGTTGATGCTTATACAAAAGAAACTGAAGATTTGTTGATTGCTCCTCAAGTTTCAGGTGTTTTAGGGGCATCTGCTCCGGGTTCTAGTGCACCATTTGTAAATGCAGGTACTGTTCAAAACAAAGGTTTGGAATTCAGAATTGCCTACGCCGACAATATTGGTGAAGACTTTAAATTCAACACAAGCTTTAACATCAGTACCAACGAAAATGAAGTATTGTTTGTCGAAAGTGAAAACGGATTTCAACAAGGAGGTGAGTACGGTGTAGGACTCGGAATCATTACCTCTCGAATGGAAGCAGGACATCCTATCGGTTATTTTTACGGATATGAAACGGACGGCCTATACCAAAACCAAGCAGAAATTGATGCTTTGGACGCTTTGGCTTTCGATGAAGATGGAGAAAGTATCAAATACCATTCAGGAGCGGAACCTGGTGACCTTAAATTCGTGGACACCAACGGAGATGGAAAAATTACAGAAGAAGACAAAACCAATATCGGTGATCCCATCGCAGACATGACAATGGGATTCAACTTAGGATTCAATTACAAAAACATTGACTTTAGTGCTTCTGCTTTTGCTTCCCTCGGAGGTGACATGGTACGTGACTATGAGCGTAAGGACACTTATGCGAACAGAGGAACTTATATGCTAGACAGATGGACAGGTGAAGGAACGAGCAACACAGTTCCAAGAGCAACGTCAGGTAAATCCATCAATACCGATGAATTTTCAGACTTTCTTGTAGAAGATGCTTCTTTCTTACGTATCCAAAATATTCAAGTAGGATATACTTTTAATCAAAGTACGATTGCAAAAATTGGTATGGAAAAAGTAAGAGTATATATTTCAGCCAATAATGTACATACATTCACAAACTACCAAGGTTATGATCCTTCTGCTTCTTCAGGAAGCCCTATTGGCTCCGGAATCGACAAAGGATTTTATCCCGTAGCAGCAACTTATATGTTAGGACTTAACTTAAAATTTTAAATAAAAAAACATGAAAAATATATTCAAAATAACAAGTCTATTTATTGCATTCGCCGCATTGACAACGGCTTGTGATGACTATGTTGAAGTGGAGCCTATCGGTCCAGTATCAAACAATTACTTCAATTCACAAGAAGAGTACGAAAGTGCACTGATTGGAGCTTATGACATGTTGCAAACCACTTTTTGGAACGTACTTACAGGAACGATTGCATCTGATGATATCGTTGCAGGAGGAGATTCTAGTAATTATGACCAGCCTACCTTACAGGATGTAGATCAAATGGTGCATACTCAGTCCTCCAATAATCAAATTCGTGACATTTGGAACCTTATGTACGCTGGAATGAACAGAGCCAATTACATTTTAGAATTCCAAAACAAACTCGATTTTGATGGAAAAGAAAATATCATTGCACAAGCCTATTTTTTAAGAGCCTACTACGCTTTTGAATTGGCAAAATGGTATGGGAACATTCCTTTATTGACGGAAAAACGCGGTGAAACAACTCGCATCGCCAACAAACGTATTTTGTTTGGAGATCAATACGTGATTAACAGAGCTGACGACGTTGCGGCTGTTTACAGTTTGATTGAAGAAGACCTAAAAGAAGCCATTCCTAATTTGCCTGTGACGCAAGACATGGATTACAAAGTAACCAAAGGAGCTGCACAAGCTTTGTTAGGTAAAATCTACTTGTACCACGGAACATTTGACGACACGAAATTTGCAGATGCTGCCACTGAATTGGATGCCGTAATCAATAGCGGTGCGTATAGCTTAGCTCAAGGAGCAGATTTCCAAAAAATTTGGGATCTCGAAGGCGAAAATGGATCAGGATCTGTATTTGAGGTTCAATACACAAGTGTAGAAGGAGCCGGATGGGGTTGTATCATTTGTAGCGAAGGGAATTACATTCCGAAATTCACCGCGCCAAGATCTCCATACAACGGAGACAAATACATCGCTGGATGGGGCTTTAGTTTGCCAACTCCAATGCTTGTGGACGCTTTCAAAGACGGAGACGCAAGAAAAGAGTTGTCTTTTTTAGATATGGCTGGTGAAAACTATTCAGAGAGTAGAGGAAACACAGGTTATTTCAATAAAAAATACTTGGGGACCAAAGAAAATGATGCGACGAGAACGGGATCTGATCCTTTGAACTATACCAACAACTACAGAGCGATTCGTTATGCAGACGTGCTGTTGATGTCTGCTGAAGCACACGCACAGAACGGAGGTACCAAAGCTGCTGATTACCTCAATGAAGTAAGAGCCCGTGCATTTGGTAACAATTCCCAAGATTATACAGCTGCAGAAGGAGATCTTTTAGAAGCTATTTACAACGAAAGAAGAGTAGAGTTGTCTGGAGAAGGACACCGATTCTTTGATTTGGTAAGAACCAACAGAGCGAAAGCTGCATTTGACACTTTCAATGCTTGGGTAGCTACACAAGACGAAGAAATTGGTCACATGCCGGTTCAATACAAAGAAAATAAAAACGAAGTTTTTCCGATTCCACTTGTAGAATTAGAATTGGCGAACGCCGTTGAAACTTGGGGACAGAACGCAGGGTATTAAACCTTTTACAGCATCCTAAAAACAATAATCACGAGTACAATTAACTTTAAATATTTAAACCAAAAACAAAAATTATGAATTTACTTAGAAAAGGAATGTTTGTCCTATTAGGACTTGGAATCACAGTTGCATGTAGCGATGACGATGACAAAGCAATCGACAACAACGGTGGTGGCTCTAGTAGCGCTATTACAAATGTTGACTTTACACTTACAGCAAGTGATGACACTAGAACAGGTACTGTAACACCTTCATCAGATGGTGGAACATTGTACACAGTTGATTTCGGGGACGCATCTACTGAAGATGACAACATCCAAACAAGTGGACCTGCAGTAAGCTACACGTATCCTGCAGCCAATGCAGACTACGTTATTTCAGTAACGGCTTCAGCATCAGGTGCAGAAGATGTAACCGTAACAAAAAATCACACGGTAACTGTACCAGATGTAGTGGAACCAGCTCCTTTTGCTGGAACTTGGTCTGTTGCTCCAATAGCAGGTGCTGTCGGTGTTGGACCGGAACTAGGAGACCTTAGTTGGTGGGGAAACAGTGAAGAAGACGTGGAAGGAAGAAATTGTTTCTTTGATGACACTTACGTATTCGGAGCTGACGGTTCATTCTCACACAATATGGGAGACACTACGTGGATAGAAGGATGGCAAGGTGCTGCAGAAGATGGTTGTGGTACACCAGTATTTCCACAAGACGGATCTGACACTAGTTACACATATTCTTATGATGAAGGTGCACAAACAATTACACTCAATGGTGTTGGTGCACATGTTGGAATCAGCAAGGTATATAATGGTGGAGAATTTACATCTCCTTCTGAAATAAATGGCGTTGAGTCTATTACTTACGAAATCACTGAAATGTCTGATGATGGTAATACCATGACACTAGATATCTCTATCGGTTCAGGATATTGGAGATGCATTCTTCAAAAATCTGGAACAGACAACGGAGGTGGAAACAACGGTGGTGGATCTGCTTCTCCATTGGAAGGATCTTGGAGTGTTGCTCCAGAAGCAGGTGCTGTCGGTGTTGGACCAGAACTAGGAGACCTTAGTTGGTGGGGAAACAGTGAAGAAGACGTGGAAGGAAGAAATTGTTTCTTTGATGACACTTACGTATTCGGAGCTGACGGTTCATTCTCACACAATATGGGAGACACTACGTGGATAGAAGGATGGCAAGGTGCTGCAGAAGATGGTTGTGGTACACCAGTATTTCCACAAGACGGATCTGACACTAGTTACACATATTCTTATGATGAAGGTGCACAAACAATTACACTCAATGGTGTTGGTGCACATGTTGGAATCAGCAAGGTATATAATGGTGGAGAATTTACATCTCCTTCTGAAATAAATGGCGTTGAGTCTATTACTTACGAAATCACTGAAATGTCTGAGAACAAGGACAGAATAACGTTGGATATTTCAATCGGTAGCGGATATTGGAGATGTATTTTAGTTAAAAACTAAACTATTCCCTACCTCAAGGAAATTAATGAAAAGCCCTCTTATAGCGAGAGGGCTTTTTTTCACCAAATCTATTTTAGATTTCAAGACAAAATAAAATGCTACAACTTTCGAAAACTTTTTTATTCAGCACACTCATTTGCTTCGCCATCTCTTGCGGATCTGATGACAAGCAAACACCAAATGTTCAACTACCCACAGATACTCACTGTCCAGGAACTGTTGCAGATGCAACCCCTACAGGAAACAATGATGTATTGATTTGGGCAGATGAATTTGATACGAACGGATTCCCTTGTAGCCGTAACTGGACTGCAGAAGAAGGAACCGGAGAATGGGGATGGGGAAATGGCGAAAAACAATTCTACTTGAGAGGCAATGCCAACGCAGAAAATGGCATCTTATCCATCACTGCAAGAGAAGAACAATTCCAAGACTCTGAATATACCTCAGCACGTATCATTACCAAAAACAAATTTGATTTTACACACGGTCGTGTAGAAGTACGCGCAAAATTACCTGCTGCCAAAGGAACCTGGCCGGCTATCTGGATGCTAGGAAGTGATTACTTGACCAATACCTGGCCAAGATGTGGAGAAATTGACATCATGGAACAAAAAGGATGGGATAAAAATACCGTTCTAGGAACCACACATTGGTATGCCAATGGAAATGCCAGTTACAGCAGAAATAAAAACCTACCAACGAGCACCACTGAATTTCATGTGTACGCAATGGAATGGACGACTACACAAATCAAAATGTTTGTAGACGATCAGCACTACTATACAATAACACTGAATGACACCATGCCTTTTGACAATGATTTTTTCATCATTCTAAATGTAGCCGTAGGAGGTACTTTAGGAGGAACAAACATTGAAGCAGGTTTGGAATCTAGTATGGAAGTAGATTACGTGAGAGTGTATCAGTAAGAATCAGCATTTCCTTATTCTAATTGTTACCATCATTTATTCACACTAAAACTGAACATACCAAAACCTATGCTTGTCACCCAACTTTCAAAAATTCAAAATATCCCCTTACTTATTTTGGTTTTCCTTGCTTTTACGCATTGTAATTCGCCGATTTCAAACACCAAAGAGATTTTAGATGTCTCTCGTTTGACGAACGCTACTTTTACAACTGCGCATGGAACAGCATTGAAATTGAGTGCAACAAACACCCTAGAATTTAAGAATTTCATACAACCATTGGAAACGGATGTTTCCATACAAGTAGACCCCACCAAAGAATTTCAATCCTTGTTAGGTATAGGAGGCGCCTTGACAGATGCGTCTGCGGAAACGTTTGCAAAACTGCCTGAAACCAGTCGGCAGCAAATCCTAGAAGCCTATTTTGACAAAGAAAAAGGAATCGCCTACAGTTTGGGAAGAACCTCTATTCATAGTTGTGATTTTGGGACTGGAAGTTTTACTTACATAGAGGAAGGAGACCTAAATCTCAACACTTTTTCAATCGATCACGATCGAAAATACCGACTTCCTTTTATTAAAAAAGCCATCGAAAAAGCCGGAGGAGCCTTGACTTTTTATGTCAGTCCCTGGAGTCCTCCCGCTTTTATGAAAACAAACAACAACATGTTGTCTGGAGGAAAATTAAAACCTCAATACTACCAACCATGGGCAAATTACTATGCCAAATTTATCAAGGCTTATGAAAAAGAAGGAATCCCTATTTGGGGATTGACCATTCAAAATGAACCCATGGCAAAACAGCGTTGGGAATCCTGTATTTATACAGCAGAAGAAGAGCGCGACTTTTTAAAAAATTATCTAGGCCCGACACTAGAAAAAAAAGGTTTGGGAGACAAAAAAATTGTTGTTTGGGACCACAATCGCGACTTGTTATTTCAAAGAGCAAACACCATCCTCAATGACCCCGAAGCAGCAAAATATGCATGGGGTACAGGATTTCATTGGTACGAAGACTGGAAAGATGGAAAACCCATGTACAACAGCGTACAACGCGTCCATGAAAATTACCCAGACAAAAAATTGTTATTTACAGAAGGCTGTAACGAAAAATACGACCTGAACAGAATTGTAAATGACGATCCTACACTCGCAGAGCGCTATGGAAAATCAATGATCCACGATTTTAACAACGGTACTGTAGGATGGACCGATTGGAACATCCTCTTAGATCAAAATGGAGGACCCAACCACGTCGGAAATTTCTGCTTTGCTCCCATTCATGCCAATACAAAAACGGGGGAAGTTACGTTGACACGATCTTATTACTACATCGGACAGTTTTCAAAATTTATACAACCGGGTGCAAAGAGAATTACCAGTGTGTCTAGTGGAAATAATTTACTTTCCACCGCATTTAAAAATGTGGAGGGTAGCCTTGTAGTCATCGCATTAAACGACAGCGATCATCCTATAAAATACAGTGTGCAATTGGGGGGCAAAACAGCCCTCACCTCAATTTTACCGCACGCCATACAAACCCACGTATTAACCCAATAAACAAGACACCTAGAAGTCTTTAAAACTATCATTATGACTAAAAAACTCGCACTTATTTCTTTTGTTGTTTCACTCGGAGGTTTCCTCTTCGGCTTTGATGCCGGAATTATTTCTGGAGTCATGTCTTTTGCCGGTCCTGAATTTGATTTGACAGACATGCAAGCGGGATGGGTTGTCAGTTCACCCTCCTTCGCGGCAATGATTGCCATGCTTTTTTCGGGAAGATTGAGCGACAAAGTAGGGCGAAAAAAAATATTAATTTATGTTGCTTTTTTCTACGCCTTGTCCGCACTATTGTCTGCCTATGCAAGTTCGTACGAAATGCTTTACATAGCCCGAATGATCGGAGGTCTTGCTTTTGGTGCTGCCCTGATATTGGCACCCACCTACATTGCAGAGATTTCAACTTCTGAAAATCGTGGCAAATTGGTTTCTATCCAACAACTCAATATCGTACTTGGATTTTTTGCCGCTTTCTTAAGCAACTATTACTTTAACAAATACAACAATACAGACTCCTTTTTGTCCGATGAAAATGTTTGGAGATGGATGTTAGGTGTGGAGTTGATTCCTGCTGTTCTTTATTTTGTTTCTTTATTTTTTGTGCCAAAAAGCCCACGCTGGCTGTTTGCCAATGACCAAAAAGAAGAAGCTAAAGTTGTGCTCAATGCTATTCACGGAGCGGAAACGGCGAAAGAAGAAATTGAAAGCATTGCCAACAATATCAAGCAAGAACAAAACAAAGAGAAAGTAGCCCTCAAAGATCTTCTCAAACCGTCTTTACGATTTATCATGATTGTGGGGCTCGTAATCGGAGTATTGCAACAAATAACCGGAATCAATGCCGTGTATTTTTACGCGACTTCCATTTTCAAACAAACAGGTATTGGAACAGATGCCGCCTTCTCTTCTGGAGTGCTGTTGAGTAGCATTACCGTGATATTTACCTTTGTAGCCATCTTTTTGATTGACAAAATGGGACGACGTCCCCTTTTACTGGTTGGAATTGCAGGGATTGCTATCAGTTTGTTGCTATGTTCTTATGGGTTCAACCAGGCAACCTACAAACTTACCGATGCCAAAATCGAATCCCTAGAAAATTTAGAAAGGCATTTGTTGTTGCCGTATATGGACAAAGATTACGACAGTGATATCGCTTTTAAAAACGATATGAAAACCGCTTTGGGAACCCAACAATACGCCAAAAATGAAGGTGCAATTCTAGAGGTAGCTACCACGATTAATGCAACCCTCGTTCTTTTAGGAATTCTTGGTTTTATTGCTTGTTTTGCGTTTTCACTAGGTCCTGTAATGTGGGTGTTACTATCAGAATTGTTCCCAATGAAATATCGTGGATTGGCGATTGGTGTCATCGGATTTATCAACTCATTTATCAGCTGGATCGTACAGCAAGTTTTCCCTTGGGAACTATCCAATCTAGGAAACGCTCTTACCTTTTTAATTTTCGGTGCCATTGCAGCGATTGGATTCTTTGCTTTGCTAAAAATATTGCCGGAAACAAAAGGGAAGTCCCTAGAGCAAATTGAAATGGAATTGGTCAAAGAATAACAACTAACAAGCATAAAATTTATTATGAAATCAATTTTTTCCATATTCGTAGTTTTATTGTCAATCGTAACTTATAATTTTGCATTCAAAGAAAAAAACGTTTTGACAAACAACCAACCTGTTAAAGTTACGCTGCACAAGACCGACGAGCAGTTCGAACTGCGCGTAAACAATGAGCCCTTTTACATCAAAGGCGCTGGACTGGAATTTGGTGAAATCCCTTCCTTGGCGGAACACAATGGAAACTCTTTCCGAACTTGGCGAACGGATAATGGAAAACAAACAGCGCAAGAAATACTTGACGAAGCACACAAGCACGGTTTATTAGTGACTATGGGAATTGAAGTGGCTCGTGAGAGACACGGATTCGATTACAACGATGCAGCTGCTGTAAAAGAACAGTACGATCGAATCGAAAAAGAAATCACTCCCTTAAAAGACCATCCTGCATTGTTGATGTGGGCTGTCGGAAATGAATTGAATCATGAAAGTACCAATCCCAAAGTATGGGATGCCGTCAACGAGCTTTCCAAAATGATTCACCGCATCGACCCCAATCATTTAACCACGACAACCTTGGCTGGCATCAATCAAAAATATGTCAACTATATCAAAGAAAGATGTACAGATATCGACTTGCTTTCCTTCCAAGTATATGGTGATTTGGAACAACTCCCAAAAATGGTGAAAAAATACAACTGGGAAGGAGCCTATATGGTTACTGAATGGGGAGCCACAGGGCACTGGGAAGTGGCCAAAACCTCTTGGGGAGCTCCTATTGAAGATAATAGTACTGTAAAAGCAAACAATTACTTGAAAAGATACCGCAAAGGAGTAGAAACCAACACAACGCAATGTGTGGGATCTTATGTATTCTTATGGGGGCAAAAACAAGAAAGAACACCCACTTGGTATGGTATTTTCCTAGAAGATGGCAAAGAAACAGAAGCGGTGGATGTCATGCATTACCTTTGGAATGAGAGTTGGCCAACCAACAAAACGCCTCAAGTGGTTTCGTTTGAACTCAACGGAAAGAATGCCTATGGCAATGTCCTTTTGAAACCAAACGAAAACTGTATTGCCACGGTAAAAATTCAAGACGACGAAAAGGACAATCTGTCCTATCGTTGGGAAGTACTTGCAGAGAGTACAGACTTACAAGAAGGAGGAGATCATGAAGGGAGACCCGATAGCATTTCCATATCCATCGATTTAGAAAAAGACGGGACATTGCATTTCAAAGCCCCAAAAGCAGGAGCCTACCGCTTGTTTGTTTACGCCAATGACGGATTCAACCATGCGGCTACAGCAAACATTCCCTTTTTTGTTCAATAAAAAAAGAAAACCCTAAAAAACAAAAGGTTTAAAAAACTATGAGAGTGACGCGTGAAAACCCCATTTTTATTGGAAGCAAAGAGGCTTCTTATACAACAAAGGAAATCAAAGGAAAATCTGTTGTCATAGACAACGAAACCTATTTTAAAATTAGTAACAGCGACGAAATGCGCCCTTTCTTTATGAGCATTGTCAGTGTTTCCAATCACTGGATGTTCATCGCAAGTAATGGAGGTTTGACCGCAGGAAGAAAAGACAATGGTTCTTCTCTTTTTCCTTACTACACCGATGATAAAATCACCGAATCTGCAGACATCACAGGGAGCAAAACAATTTTCCAAATACATGCGGAAAACAAAACCCTTCTTTGGGAACCGTTTTCAGATCGTTATTTGGGCATCTACAAAACACAAAGAAACCTTTACAAAAACAGCTTAGGAAACAAACTTATTTTTGAGGAGATCAACCACGATTTCAACCTTACTTTCCGATACCAATGGGCCACCAGTGAGCAGTTTGGTTTCGTAAAAAATGCAACGCTTCAAAACAACAGCGATGCAGAAATCAAGGTGACTGTATTGGATGGAATTCAAAATATTTTGCCTTACGGTGTCTCTGCTGATTTACAAAACAATCGAAGCAACTTGGTAGACGCCTACAAGAAAAGTGAATTGGAAGCTGGTGTGGGAATTTTTGCCTTAAGTTCTGTCATCGTTGACAAAGCAGAACCTGCTGAAGCCTTGAAAGCGACCACTGTTTGGTCTTCTGGAATTGAAAACCCGATCCATCTTTTGTCCGCTCTTCAGGTAAGCAACTTCCGAAAAGGAATCGCATTGCAAGCAGAAAAAGATGTCAAAGCCGAAAAAGGGGCTTATTTTATTTCCGCGACACTGACCTTGCCGTCAAAACAAGAAAAAAATTGGATGCTTGTTGCCGATCTCAATCAATCCATGGCTGCGGTTGTTGCCATTTCCGACAAGATCCAAACGGAAAACATCGCATCCCTAGTTGCCGAAGACATCGAGCTAGGATCCAAAAACTTGAAAGAGTTGAATAGTGCCTCAGATGCATTGCAACTCACAGCAGATAAATTGAAAGATACCCGTCACTTTGCAAATACGCTTTTCAACATCATGAGAGGAGGTATTTTTGATGACAATTATCAAATCGAAAAAGGAGATTTCAGTAAATACATTCAAAAAGCAAACAAGTCTGTTTACAAAAACAAAGAAGCTCTTTTAAATGCACTTCCTAAAACGTTTTCTTTGGACCATTTGAAAGCATTGATTTCAAAGGACGAAGACACAAACTTCAAACGTTTGGCTTCGGAATACATGCCTCTAAAATTTAGTAGAAGACACGGGGATCCAAGTCGTCCTTGGAACCGATTTTCTATCAATACAACCAGTGAAATCGATGGGTCTAAAATACTAGATTACGAAGGAAATTGGCGAGATATTTTCCAAAACTGGGAAGCATTGGCGCATTCGTACCCAGAATTTATTGACAGCATGATTCATAAATTCTTAAATGCTACAACATTTGACGGTTACAACCCATACCGTGTGACCAAAGATGGTTTCGATTGGGAAATTATTGAACCAGATGACCCATGGTCATTTATTGGTTATTGGGGAGATCACCAAATTGTGTATTTGCTAAAATTCTTAGAATTTATTGAAAAATACTACCCTAATAAATTGGCAACCTATTTGGACCAGAACCTATTTGTCTATGCCAATGTACCTTACAAAATTAAAAGTTACGAGGACATCTTAAAAAATCCGAAAGACACCATTGACTTCGATCACGACGCAGACAAAATGATTGCAGACAGAAGAAATGCAATGGGAGCAGATGGAGCGCTTTTAGCCTCTAAAAATTCGGACATTTACAAAGTCAATCTCGTTGAAAAACTATTGGCGACAGTACTTGCAAAAATTTCAAATTTTATTCCTGAAGGAGGAATTTGGATGAACACGCAACGCCCAGAGTGGAACGATGCCAACAATGCATTGGTAGGAAATGGTGTTTCGATGGTTACACTTTACTATTTGCGTGGTTTCTTGCAGTTTTTTGAAAATCTAATAGAAAATTCTTCTGAAATCAACTTTGAAATCTCTGAAGAATTGAAAACCTTCTTTCACGAGTTGTTGACTGCATTCGCAAGCAATGTAAACGTATTGTCTGGAGATGTTTCGAATACAGATAGAAAAACGATCGTGGATGGATTGGGAACAGCTGGAAGCAATTACCGCAACAGTATCTACACCCAAGGTTTTTCAAGCAACCGAGAAAATCTTCCGAAAGAAGACCTCATGGCTTTCTTCCATATTTCAAAAAAATACGTAGACCATACCATTGCTGCCAACAAACGTGCAGACAATTTGTACCATTCTTACAACCTAATGACCGTAGACAATGAAAAAGAAATTTCGATTTCCTACTTGTCTGAAATGTTGGAAGGTCAGGTAGCGGTCTTGAGTGCAGATTGTATCTCTAGCGAAGCCTCTCTTCAACTTTTAGACGCATTGAAAGAAAGTGCGCTTTTTAGAGAAGATCAGTACAGTTATATTTTATATCCAAACAAGAACTTGCCAAGGTTTCACGACAAAAACAACATTCCTCTAGAAAAAGTAGAGGCTTCGGATTTGATACAAAAATTAAGCAAAGACGGGAACTCACAAATTGTTGAAAGAGATTTCTTAGGAAATTACCATTTCAATGGAAATTTCAACAACGCAGATAGTCTCAAAGAGGCTCTTTCCAAACTTCCGGAAAGTTATACCGAATTGGTTGCTCAAGATTCAAAATTATTGTTAGACACCTTCGAGGGTATCTTTAATCACAAAGCCTTTACAGGGAGGTCTGGAACTTTCTTTGGCTATGAAGGGCTTGGATCTATTTACTGGCACATGGTTTCTAAGTTGTTACTCAGTGTACAAGAAACCTGTTTGTTGGCCATCAAAAACGGGGAAAACGAGGCAACGATTCGAGGACTGATGAAACACTACTATGGCATAAACGAAGGAATTGGCTTGCACAAATCTCCTGAGCTATACGGTGCCTTTCCAACAGACCCCTATTCACATACTCCTGCAGGAAAAGGAGCACAGCAACCAGGAATGACAGGACAAGTAAAGGAAGATTTCTTAAGTCGTTTTGGAGAATTGGGAATCTTTGTGGAAGATGGAAACATCAACTTCAATCCAAAACTACTCAGAAAAGAAGAATTTTTAGAAACGAAAAGTATTTTTACCTATGTTGATCTTGACAAATCCTCGAAAGAAATTGTTTTAGAGCAAGATTCTTTGGCGTTTACTTATTGTCAAATCCCTGTGGTTTATCAACGCTCAGAACAAGAAGGTATCCAAGTTGTTTTCAAAGAAACCTCTGTTTTGGAATTTGAAACATTGCGTATTGATGCACAAACCAGCTCAAAAATATTTAGACGAACAGGAGAGATTCAACAAATAATTGTTTCTCTAAAAAAATAAAACCGCGACAGATGCAAAAGAAAAGAAGCAACGCTTTCCATAAAATTACCTTAGCTATCCTTTTTTTTAGCTCTTTTGTTGCCTGTGAATTTCCTGTAAAAGAGATGAACTCAACACAAAGTATTGAGCAAAAAATTGACTCGTTGTTGGCATTGATGACCCTAGAAGAAAAAATAGGTCAGATGTCACAAGTGCGTCATTTCAGTGACATTGAAAGCAACAATGACATCGCTTTAAAATTCATTGGTTCTGTTATACATACAGACGGCCCTGCTCCTGGAAAAGGAGCGAAAGGCTGGCAAGAAAAATTCATTGCATTGCAAAAGCAAGCCTTGTCCACTCGTCTTGGAATTCCTTTGTTGATTGGAGTAGATGCTGTTCACGGACAAAACACCTTTGATGGCGCTACAATTTTTCCACACAATATTGGAATGGGCGCTACACACAACGAGCAACTTGTGGAAAAAGCTGCCGCAATTACGGCTCTCGAGGCGCAAGCAACGGGATTTAACTGGGTTTTTTCGCCTTGTGTTGCCATTCCCTACAATGAGAAATGGGGACGCGTCTACGAAGCATTTTCAGAAAGTACCGAATTGACAGAAAAATTGACCAAAGCCTCTGTGAAAGGACATCAGGGTAATTTATCTGAACCGACTACTGTCATGGCAACTGCCAAACATTTTATCGGAGATGGTGCCACCGATTATGGAAAAGAAGGGGGAAACACAACCCTCGAAACCAAAGAACTAAGCGAGCGACTCTTACCTCCCTACAAAAAGGCGGTAGACCAAGGAATTGGAGCTGTGATGGCTTCTTTCAACACGCTCTCGGAAAAACCGATGCACGCGCACAAAGTATTGCTTACAGACACCCTTAAAAAAGCAATGCAATTCGATGGGATTGTCGTTTCGGACTGGAAGGGATATTCAAGATTTGGAAAAACAGACGTGGTCAATGCAGGAGTAGACATATTAATGACTGTGGATGGCGATTTGGATTTGTTTCAAAGTGAAATGAAAACTGCTGTAAATAGTGGCGTTGTTCCCATAGAACGCATCAATGATGCTGTGAAGAGAGTCCTCCGACAAAAATTTCGTTTGGGCCTTTTTAAAAACCCATTTCCCGATCCTTCGTTGATTTCAAAAATTGGAAGCAAAGAGCACCGAAATATCGCCAGACAGGCCGTTCGAGAATCGATGGTATTGCTCAAAAACGACCAAACTTTGCCTTTAAAGAAAGAAATCCCTACCATTGTTGTCGTAGGAGAACACGCAAACAATTCAGGACTCCAATCAGGAGGCTGGACATTGCGCTGGCAAGGAGTTCAAGAAAGTTACAAAGGGGCCACAACTATTTTACAAGGTATCCAGAAGGCCACAACGGGAACAGTCATTTATGACGAAAAAGCGACGGAAAAACACGCCAACGCAGATGTTGCGATTGTGGTAGTAGGAGAAACTCCGTACGCTGAATTCTTTGGAGATATTGGAGATGGGGCCGGCACCTACCAATTGACCTTGTCTCAAAAACACCAAGAGTATATTGATACGTATAAAAAATTAGGGGTCAAAGTAGTTACTGTATTGGTCTCTGGTCGTCCTATGGTGGTTACCGATCAAATTAAACAATCTGATGCCTTTGTTGCTGCGTGGCTCCCTGGATCTGAAGGCGATGGCCTTGCAGATGTTCTTTTTGGAACTGCAGATTTTACAGGAAAATTGCCACATTCATGGCCAAAATCTGTCGAGGATTTTTCGGGGAAATACGGACCTAATTTTTGGGATACTTCCATCAAACCTCTCTATCCATTAGGATACGGACTCACACTAAAACACACAAAAAAATGATTAAATTTCGATATTTTTTCTGCATTCTGTTGCTCATAACTTCGTGTAATGTTGACGAACAGATCAGCACAAACATTCCAGGAGAAAATCAAATTGACGAAGAGGAAAATCCTGACAATCAAGAAGGTCTCGAAATTTTAAGTTTTTCTTTCCTCGCAGAGCGAAACCCATCACTGAGTGAAGATCTTATTTTAACGATTGCCGATACTAAAATTTCGGGAACTATTGCAAGTGGTGTCAATCCCACGGAACTCATTGCTTCTTTTGATCATAATGCTGCAGAAATCCGTGTAAACAACATTCTTCAAACAAGTGGCATTACTCCCAATGACTTTACCAACACTGTTATCTACGAAGCCCGAAAAAGTGATGGCACAGCACTCGAATACGAAGTCCGTTTGAGTAGTTTTGAAGAGCTTCCCATCACATATATAAGTACCAGTGACGGAAGGGATATCGACTCCAAAGATTATTACAAAAGCGCTACATTTTCGATTGCCGGGGCTGGAATAATCCCTGATTTCAAGGAAAAAGACGTGGAAATTAGAGGTCGAGGAAACTCCACATGGCTCAACGATAAAAAAGCATACCAACTGAAATTCCTTGAACAAGAAAAAATCTTCGACTTACCGAAAGATCGAAAATGGGTGTTCTTAGCAGAATATTCAGACAAAACTCTCATCCGAAATAAAGTTGCCCTTGAGATGGGATACCTCAGTAATTTGGACTGGACACCTCTCAGTGTTTTTAGTGAAGTTTATATCAACGGTGCTTACAACGGAATGTATCACGTTATTCAAAAAGTAGAAGAAAGCAACCAGAGAGTTGCCTTGGGTGACACAGGATATTTGATAGAAATTGACCAGCCGGGTCGATTGGATGCTGACGATGTTTATTTTAAAACTTACAACTACAGAAACACCCACGATAGAGACTACTTCCTATTCAACATCAAAGAACCAAAAGTAAATTTCGATGACACGCAATACAATTATATCAAAAATCTGATTGAAGATTTTGAAGATACCTTGAAAAGCAATTCTTTCAAAGATCCTGTCAATGGTTATGCGAACTATATTGACGTGGATAGCTTCATTGATTATTACCTTATCAATGAAATCACAAAAAACCAAGATGCCAAAGATTATTCCAGTATTTATTTGCATGTGATGCCGGGAGAAAAAATAAAAATGGGCCCTATTTGGGACTTTGATCTCGCTTTTGGAAATGTAGATTATTCCGACTGTGCGTACCCTGATGGATTTTGGATTCGAGACAATGCTTGGTACAACCGATTGTTCCAAGATCCTGCCTTTGCTGCAAAGGTGAAAGAGCGTTTTGCATTTTTTAGAAACAACCAAGACTTCATCTTAGAAAAAATGGACTTTTATGCAAATCGTTTGCGCTCAGCTCAGCAAAACAATGATGCCCGATGGGATTTGATTGGAAGATACGTTTGGCCAAACTTCGTGGTTTTTAATACGTACCAAGAAGAGGTAGACTATTTGAAATACTGGTTTGTCGAAAGAATGAACTGGCTAGAAATGAATCTTTAAGAAACTTCTGACCGTTGAAAAAACTTCTAATTAGAGGTGTTTTCTCAAACAATTCCTTGTGCCAACATCGCATCGGCTACTTTTACAAAACCTGCAATATTTGCTCCTTTGACATAATCAACATAGCCTGATGGGTCCGTTCCATAGCGGGCACATGAATTGTGAATATCTTCCATAATTTCCTTTAATTTGGCATCTACCTCTTTACGAGACCATTTGAAACGCAATGAATTCTGGGTCATTTCCAAGCCCGATGTAGCGACTCCTCCTGCATTGGAAGCCTTTCCGGGAGCAAAGAGTATTTTTGCTTTCTGAAACGCTTGTATGGCCTCTGGAGTGCAAGGCATATTGGCACCTTCACTCACACAAATACAACCGTTTGCTAGCAATTGTTCAGCTGCTTTCGCATCCAATTCATTTTGTGTTGCGCACGGCAAGGCAACTTCACAGGGAATAGACCAAGGTGTTTTCCCCTTCAAAAATTGGGCATGAGGATATGTTTTTACATACGCTGAAATCCTCGCTCTTTTTACATTTTTTAATTGCATCACAAAAGCTAATTTTTCAGCATCTAAGCCTTCTGTATCAAAAAGTGTTCCCGACGAATCGGACAAAGAAACCACCTTTCCTCCTAACTGTATCACTTTTTCAGCGGCATATTGTGCGACATTTCCTGACCCAGAAATTACCACAGTTTTTCTCTCAAAGGAATCCTTTTTTTGAATTAACATATTTTGAGCAAAATAAACATTGCCATAACCCGTGGCTTCCGGACGAATAAGAGATCCCCCCCAAGTCAATCCTTTCCCAGTTAACACACCCGTAAAATTGTTGCAGATTTTTTTATACATCCCAAACAAAAATCCCACTTCTCTTGCGCCCACTCCTATATCACCAGCAGGAACATCTATATTATGCCCGATATGACGAAACAATTCCGACATAAAAGCATGACAAAAACGCATGATTTCGTCGTCTGACTTTCCTTTAGGGTCAAAGTCGGACCCTCCTTTTCCTCCACCCATAGGCAAAGTCGTCAAAGAATTTTTAAAAACTTGTTCAAAGGCCAAAAATTTCAAGATGCTGAGATTCACGCTTGGATGAAAACGAAGTCCTCCCTTGTAGGGACCAATGGCAGAATTCATTTGAACTCGAAAACCTCTGTTCACATGTATTATCCCTGCATCGTCCACCCAAGAAACACGAAACATAATGACCCGCTCTGGCTCCACCATTCGGGTTAAAATGTACTTTCCTTTGTAAATATCATGACTTTTGATATAGGGTATTACCGTTTCTGCTACCTCCTGTACCGCTTGCAAAAATTCAGGCTCGTGCGTGTTTCGGGCTTTTACTACCTCCATAAACTTGTCGATTGCTTTTTGTTGGCTTTCCATATCTCCGATTTGATTTATTTATTTTACAACAAGATACTCGTTTTTTTGAAATTTAATCGTTACACTCCTCTCTTCAAAAATAAAGTACATTCAAACCGAAACATCCTTTTCATAAGTGCACATTACTAATCCCCTAAAAAAGTAGTACAGGTCTGTTTGTTTTGTTAAATTTGCAACCTAATTGCACATACAATGTTAGACAAAGTAAACGAACTGATTGGAGAAGTAAAAGCTTTCAAAGCCAACTCAAAGGAAGAGGTGGAATCTTTTAGAATCAAATACTTAGGAAGTAAAGGGATCTTAAAAGAGTTGTTTGGAGAGTTCAAAAATGTAGAAAACAGTTTGAAAAAGGAGATTGGTCAAGCCTTGAATAGTTTGCGAAGTGCCGCAACAGACAAAGTAAATGAATTGAAAGATGCTTTTGAAAGCGCGACCGAATCTCAAAGTTCTTACGGCGACTTAACACGCCCGGCTGAGCCTGTTTCTTTGGGGGCTCGCCATCCGATATCCATTGTAAAAAATCGGATTGTTGAGGTTTTCAATCGCATCGGGTTTACCATTTCTGAGGGGCCTGAAATTGAGGACGACTGGCACAATTTTACAGCATTAAATTTACCAGAATATCACCCTGCACGCGACATGCAGGATACCTTTTTTATTGAAAAAAACCCTGATTTATTGCTGAGAACTCATACCTCTTCTGTGCAAACAAGGTATATGGAAAATAACACCCCTCCGATTCGAACACTTTCACCAGGACGTGTTTTTAGAAACGAGGACATCTCTGCGAGATCGCATTGTATCTTTCATCAAATAGAGGGTTTGTACATTGACACGGATGTTTCTTTTGCTGATTTGAAACAAACCTTGTTGTATTTTACGAAAGAAATGTTTGGAAAATCTAAAATTCGTTTGCGTCCTTCTTTTTTCCCATTTACAGAACCTAGCGCCGAAGTAGACATTTACTGGGGACTTGAAACCGAAACGGATTACAAAATTACCAAAGGAACCGGATGGCTTGAAATTATGGGCTGTGGAATGGTGGATCCAAACGTGCTGAAAAACGCAAATATAGATCCTACAAAGTACAGTGGTTATGCTTTTGGCATGGGTATTGAACGTATTGCCATGTTGTTGTACCAAATCCCTGATATTCGAATGTTTTACGAAAATGACGTCCGTTTCTTAGAGCAATTCAAATCGGTGCTTTAACACATCAATCGAAAGTCAACACCTGATCCAAATTCAGTACACAAGAAAGCAATGAAAAAAGACATTCTCATTCCAGAAGTGACCGATGTGTTTATGGCAATTGTCAAAGAATACAACGACGATTTCAAATGCGATGATTGGAATGCCTATATCATCAATCACAAAGAAGTTGCTCTTGAAATGGTTTTGATCGTTTCTAAGGGAGACGAAGCAACCACGCAATTAAAAACTTCTATACTCCGAAAAAAGATAGAAAAACTCCCGGCAAAATCCTTTGCCAAAGTAGAATACATAAACCCTGCTGTGCTTCGATTAAACAATATTTTCGAAGTTACTTTTTTTGAAGGAAATAAGATGTTTGATAAAAAATTTACTTTTAAAAAAGGGACCGTCAAAGAAGGAACGCTTCGCATGATTCCTTTGCTTAAGAAAGAAGGGGTGCTGTTAAAATAAGCCTTCTAATCTAACAATTCTGTCAATAATTTGAATTGTCTTTTTGGACTTCTTTTCAAATAAACGATGTTGTACACAGTATCAATAATGGGTGTTTTGGCAGCATTTTCTTGTTTCAATTCAAAAGCGCTTTTCACAGCGTAGTAGCCTTCTGCAACCATATTCATTTCGAGCATTGCTGCTTTTACGGTGTAGCCTTTTCCTAGCATATTCCCGAACATTCTGTTGCGGCTAAACGTGGAATATCCTGTTACCAACAAATCGCCTAAATAAGCCGAATTGTTGATGTTTCTTTTCATTTTATGCACTTTTTTAATGTAGCGTTTCATTTCACGAATGGAGTTCGACATCAAAACTGCCTGAAAATTATCCCCATAGCCAAGACCATGTGCAATTCCTGCTGCCATGGCATAAATATTTTTCAACATGGCTGCATACTCGGTTCCAATAATATCATCAGATACCTTGCACTTGATATAATCTCCTGCTAAAAAGCTGCTAAATTTTCGGGCCTTCTCTTCGTCCTGACAAGCAATGGTCAAATAAGACAAACGTTCCATAGCGACTTCTTCGGCATGACAGGGACCGGTAATCACACCTATATTTTCAAAAGGAACGTCCAATTCTTTGTTGAAATATTCTCCCACAATCAGGCCTGTTTTCGGTTCAATTCCTTTGATTGCTGAAAAAACAATTTTCTCATGAAGTGGCAAATCAACCTTTGCAATTTCCTCTCCTAAAAACGCAGAAGGAATGGCAAAAATCAAAACATCTGCAAAGGCTACCATTTCATTGATATCACTGCTTAAAAAAAGTTTTTGCGTATCGAATTCCGTAGAAGATAAATAATTGGGGTTGTGTTTGTTTTCTTGGATGTGTTGTACTGAATTTTCAGACCGCATATACCATCCTACCGTATTTAGATTTTCACACAACATTTTTACAATAGCAGTTGCCCAGCTACCTCCTCCTAATACCGCTACTTTTAATGAATCTTCCATACCTTCTTTTCACTTCATTCTAAAAATTCAAAAATAAGAATTATTACGTATCAAATATGTTTTTCGAAGACTTATTCAGATTGAGAACAGTTTGTTATATTTGCGAGGCACCTTACAAATTGATTTTGAGTATCCTAAAACGCTTTTTTAAAGACACCCTTATTTATGGTTTTGCCGCAGTACTGCCCAAAGCCATCAATGTCCTTTTGGTGAAATTGCATACCAGTACTTTGACTACGAGCGAATACAGCGTCAACACTTCTTTTTACGTATGGGCTGCTTATTTTAATATTGTATTGACTTATGGAATGGAGACCGCATTTTTCCGCTTTTTCAATGCTGAAAAAAACAAGGAAAAAGTCGTTGCCACTTCCTTTATCAGCGTTTTTACAAGCACACTCCTTGCCTTGTTGGTGTTGTTGTTTTTTCGTCAAGAACTCTCAAATATTCTCGGTTTTTCAAATACTACTTATCTGAGTTTACTTATCTGGATTGCGATTCTAGATACCCTAGTTGTCATCCCGTTTGCTTACTTAAGAGTTACAGGGGCTTCTCTAAAATACACGCTTTTTAGAGTTTTAAATATTTCAATCTATGCTTTTTTCAACCTTCTTTTTTTATGGTTTTTACCGCAATTAGAAAACATTCCCGAACTGTTGAAATCGGTTTACAATCCTTTGTTAAAAGAACAATCTATTTTTATGGCAAATGTGATTGCCAGTGCGATTACTTTTATTTGTGTGATCCCGATTCTTCTAAAATTTAAATTTGACTTTGACAAACAAGTTTTCAAAAAAATGCTCAACTACAGCTGGCCAATTATGATTGCAGGACTGGCCTATACTACCAATGAAAATCTAGACAAATTATTACTGGAGCGCTGGCTGGGGAAAAGTGTAATGGGCGCCTATGCAGGGGCCTACAAAATAAGCGTTATCATGTCTCTCTTTATCTTGGCTTTTCGATTGGGTGCAGAACCCTTTTTTTTCAACCACGCCGCCACTAAAAATGCGCCAAAAACCTATGCTTTGATTTTAAAATGGTTTGTTATCGTAGGTGCCTTTTTTGTATTGATTATTGTTTGTTTCCTAGAGCACATTGCACATTTATTTTTAGGAAATGAAGCCTATTTTAAAGCCTTGTCTATTGTTCCTATTATTTTAGTTGCCAATTTATTTTTAGGCATTTACAACAATCTATCCATTTGGTATAAATTGACAGACAAAACCCATTACGGCATGTATATCTCTATTTTTGGGGCTTTGGTTACTGTGGTGCTATTGTGTATTTTGTTACCTTCTAATGGGTTTATTGGGGCTGCTTGGGCCACGTTGGGAGCCTATTTTTCTATGACCGTTATTTCCTATTTACTGGGACAAAAAATATATCCTGTTCCGTACGACTTGAAAAGAATTGGATGGTACCTTTTTGCAAGCTGTGGATTTTCCAGTTTGTCTTTTTTAAAATTTCAAGGTAATTTTGCCTACAATATTTTATTGATTTCAATATTTTTTTTATTGACGTATGTTTTAGAAAGAAAAGAATTGAATCGCTTTATCTCGAAACAAAAACAACCGAATTAAAACATGAAAATCCAAATCATTAACAAGTCAAAACACGCATTGCCACATTACGAAACCTTGGCCTCTGCTGGCATGGACTTGAAAGCCAATATCGAAAGTGCTATTGTTTTGAAACCTTTGGAAAGAACCATCGTAACCACAGGATTATTTCTTGCCTTGCCCATAGGTACAGAAGCACAAGTAAGACCGCGAAGTGGCTTGGCCGCGAAAAAAGGAATTACTGTTTTGAACAGTCCAGGCACGATTGATGCGGATTATAGAGGTGAAATAGGCGTCATTCTTATCAATCTTTCGAACGAAGATTTTACAATCAACGATGGGGAGCGCATTGCGCAGTTGGTGATTGCCAAACACGAACGTGCCGAATGGAAAGAGGTAAAAGAACTTGGCGCAACTGCCAGAGGAACTGGAGGCTTTGGTAGCACAGGTGTATAGTATGTAAAATTACCTCTTTTATTTTGAAACGCTCAAGGGTTCTCGTGAGCAGAGAATCTTTTTCAAATAAGTCTTTTTTTAGTATCTTGTCTTTTGAAGAAAAAAATTGCGCTCTCAGTCATCCCCAATTGGATAAACATATAGTATATGCGTACAAAAAGAGTTTTTTTTTTAGTGGGGATTGCAACTATCTCTGGGGTGCTTTATACCCAATATCCCAAACTGAATATCATTGCAGGCTATGCGGCAAAAAGCATGGGTACAAATGTGTTTTATGCAAATCGCTCAGAACAAAGCGTTCAAAACAAAGACCACAATGTTCCGTCTATAAAATTGGCAAAAACAACGGTTGATGCGAATTTAAAAACGGCTACTTCTTCTGTTTTTGGCATTTTGAAAAGAACTTCTTTTTTTAGAGAAGGTCTCGGATCTGTCGTCATTGACGATGAGTTTGACATTGGTCAAAAGTTTTTGACTCCTACAAGAATTAAGAACACTTCTGCGCTGCCCTACCCCTATGGAATGGGAACTCCTTCTGATTCAACTTTTGCAAACATTGATTATAATAAACTTAAGATTGCAATAGCTGATGCTTTCACTGAAGACAATAAAGAATTCAACAAAAATACACGCGCTGTAATCGTTCTTTACAAAGACCATTTGATCGCTGAGCAGTATGGTGAGAATTTCAATAAAAACACCCCACTTCTTGGATGGTCCATGGCAAAAAGTTTACTTGCCACTGTTGTGGGTGTTTTAGACTACCAAAAATTCTTCGATATACAAAAACCCGTTGTAGAACTATTGAATTTAAAAAACTGGGAAAAAGATGATCGCTCAAAAATTACTACAAATCATTTGTTAAAAATGACAAGTGGATTGGATTGGGAGGAGGACTACACCAAAATTTCTGATGCTACAAAAATGTTGTTCTTAGAAAGAGACATGACCAAAACGCAAAAGTACAAAGCATTGAAATACGATCCAGGAACTCACTTTAACTATTCCTCTGGTACGACAAATTTAATTTCAGGTATTTTACGCGCTCAATTTAAGACACAGCAAGAGTATTTAGATTTTCCTTACACGGAATTGATTGATAAAATAGGCATGAGCTCGATGCTTTTTGAAACAGATATGGAAGGAAATTATGTAGGTTCCTCATATGCTTGGGCCACGGCCCGAGACTGGGCAAAATTAGGCTTGCTCTACTTGCACAAAGGGAACTGGAATGGTACTCAAATTTTCAACGAATCTTGGGCAGATTACGTGGCAAAACCAACAAAAGCATCTAACTATAGTTATGGAGGACATTTTCGAACGACTACTTTCGATAGGTTTCCACATGTTCCAAATGACATGTACTTTGCGTATGGTTATCATGGTCAATTTACCATGGTTATTCCTTCCATGGACTTGGTCGTCGTGCGACTTGGCTTGACACATGAGGACAAAAAGGATATTTATGCGTACGCCGATCAATTGATAAAGAACATTCTTTCTTCCATTGAATGAACTACTTCTAGGGTCCACAAGAAAAAGACTCCCTCATACAAGGACTAAAAAAACCGACTCAATTTAGTCGGTTTCTCTTTCTTTTAAACAACTTTACACCTACAAATCAAAGCCGATATTTACATCTAGTTTTTGTGCGATGATGGCATTGATTCTTGTTTTCAACTCAGGAATTTTGACATCTTTTAAAGCGTCGTTCGAAAAAGCATACATCAACAGTGCTTTTGCTTCTTTTTTAGGAATCCCTCGTTGCTGCATGTAAAACAAAGCACTCTCATCCAACTGTCCAATGGTACAGCCGTGAGAACATTTGACATCGTCTGCAAAAATTTCCAATTGTGGTTTTGAGTTTACAGAGGCTTTGTCTCCAACAATGATATTGTTGTTTTGCTGGTAAGCATTGATTTTTTGTGCTGCCTGCTCTACAATCACTTTCCCATTAAAAACTCCGGTAGATTTTTCGTCGTAAATACCTTTGTACATTTCATGAGATTCGCAATTGGGAGCTTTGTGCTGCACCAATGTATGATTGTCTACATGCTGTTTTCCATCCAAAATAGAAATCCCATTCATATGAGATACACAATGTTCTCCGTTTTGATAAAATTCTAAATTGTTACGGGTCAATTTTCCTCCAAACGAAAAAGTATGTACGGAAGCAACGCTGTCTTTTTGTTGTGAAACAAAAGTTCCGTCAATTAAGGAAGCTGTTTCTGCATCATTTTGCATCTTGTAGAAATCAACAATTCCTCTTTGATTTACAAAAATTTCAGTTACCGAATTTGTCAAGGTATTGTTCCCCTTCAAGCTTTGATGACGCTCGATAATTTGCACATGGGCATTTTCTCCAACAATCACTAAGTTTCGAGGTTGAATTAAAATTTCTTGCTCGCTTCCTGTAGAAAAATTTAAAATTTGAATGGGTTTTGGAACTACTGTGTTTTTCGGAATATTGATATAAGCACCCTCTGAAGAAAAAGCCGTATTTAAATCAGACAAGCTGTTGTTTTCTTTCGCCAACTTGTTGAAGTAAGTATCGATTGCCTTCTTGTATTTTGCCTTGCTCAAGGCAGCTGACATAACACATACATCCAATCCGTCATGGGTAGTGTTTGACAAAAAAGCATTGAATTTTCCATCGATAAATACCAAATTGTAACAATCGGTTTCATTGATAAAATATTGTTTTACATCCTTGTAGGTCAAAGATGCCTCTCCCTTTGAAAATATATTGTAATTCGATTTCAACAAAGAACTCAAGTTCGTATACTTCCATTCTTCATCTCTTTTGGTTGGAAAACCCTGTTGTTCGAAATTAGAAAATGCTTTTGAACGCACATCATGTACGTTCGAATCGACGTCAACATCTACTTGATTTTCGAATGCTAAAAATGAAGATATTAGTTTTTCTTTTAAATCCATTTGTTTCATTAGTTCTATGTTTTCTGCGGAAATTTTTATCTAAACAACATCCGCTTAGAAACAATTTATGCGTTCAACTCTTCTTTTATCCAGTCGTATCCTTTTTCTTCGAGCTCTAATGCCAATTCTTTGGTTCCTGACTTCACAATTTTACCATCGTGTAAAACGTGTACAAAATCTGGCACGATATAGTCTAACAAACGCTGGTAATGTGTGATAACAATGACTGCATTGTCTTTGGACTTTAACTTATTTACACCGTTGGCAACAATTCGCAAAGCATCGATATCCAAACCAGAATCTGTTTCGTCCAAAATAGCCAATTTCGGCTCTAACATGGCCATTTGAAAAATCTCATTTCGTTTTTTCTCTCCCCCGGAAAATCCTTCGTTTAAGGAGCGTGATAAAAATTTGCGATCAATTTCCAACAATTCCGATTTTTCACGAATTTTCTTCAACAAATCTTTTGCTGGCATTTCTTCCAAACCTTGAGCTTTTCTAGATTCGTTGATAGAAGATTTGATAAAATTGGTTACCGTAACTCCAGGAATTTCGACAGGATACTGAAAAGACAAAAAGACTCCAGCGTGTGCTCTTTCGTCCGGTGCCAATTCACTGATATCCTCTCCGTTTAATTCTATGCTTCCTCCTGTTACTTCGTACTCCTCTTTTCCTGCAATGACAGACGCCATGGTACTTTTTCCTGCTCCATTTGGGCCCATAATCGCATGTACCTCTCCTGCTTTTACCTCGATATTCAATCCTTTTAGGATTTCTTTATCTTCTATTCTCGCTTGTAAATTCTCTATTTTTAACATTTTCTATCTTGTTAATTTCTTGAAATATGCAACTGTGTGATTCTAACGAATCGATTGAAGAATTACCCAACGGATCCTTCTAAACTGATTTCTAATAATTTTTGTGCTTCCACAGCAAATTCCATCGGCAATTTGTTCAATACATCTTTGCTAAATCCATTGACAATCAAAGCAATGGCTTTTTCCGTATCTATTCCTCGTTGGTTGCAATAAAACAGTTGGTCTTCTCCAATTTTACTTGTCGTTGCTTCGTGCTCTATTTGTGCAGTTGTATTTTTTGCTTCTATATATGGAAACGTATGAGCCCCACATTGGTCTCCCATCAATAATGAATCGCATTGTGAAAAGTTACGCGCATTTTCAGCTCTTGAATTGATTTGTACCAATCCTCGGTAACTGTTTTGTGATTTTCCTGCAGAAATACCTTTGGAAATAATCGTACTCTTGGTGTTTTTACCAAGGTGGATCATTTTTGTGCCCGTATCTGCTTGCTGAAAGTTATTGGTGACTGCAATGGAATAAAACTCCCCTACAGAGTTGTTTCCCTTTAAAATACACGAAGGGTATTTCCAAGTAACGGCGGATCCTGTTTCTACCTGGGTCCAAGAAATCTTTGCATTGGTCTCGCAAATCCCTCTTTTTGTTACGAAATTAAAAACACCTCCCGTTCCATTCTTGTCTCCTGGAAACCAGTTCTGAACGGTTGAATATTTGATCTCTGCATCGTCCAAAGCAATGAGTTCAACCACAGCTGCGTGCAATTGATTTTCGTCACGTGCAGGTGCTGTACACCCTTCTAGGTAACTTACATAGCTGCTTTCGTCGGCAATCAATAAGGTTCTTTCAAATTGTCCTGTTCCTCCTTCGTTGATTCGAAAATACGTCGACAACTCCATCGGACATTTCACTCCTTTTGGAATGTAACAAAACGAACCGTCTGTAAAGACAGCAGAGTTCAATGCAGCATAAAAGTTGTCTGTTTTTGGAACCACTGTTCCCATGTATTTTTTGACCAGTTCTGGATGTTCTTGGATCGCTTCTGAAATAGGCATAAAAATGATTCCTTTTTCTGCCAAAGTCTTTTTGAAAGTGGTGGCAACGGAAACAGAATCTACCACAATATCGACAGCGACTCCTTGCAGTTTTTTCTGCTCGTCTACAGAGATTCCTAATTTCTTGTACATCTCTAACAATTCCGGATCTACATCGTCCAAAGATTTGTTAGGGTCTGCTTTTTTAGGTGCCGAATAATAACTAATATCCTGAAAATTTGGCTTCTCATATTTCACATTCGCCCATTCTGGCTCTTCCATTTGCTCCCAAATACGGAAAGCGTCCAAACGCCATTCAGTCATCCATTCTGGCTCATTTTTCTTTTTGGAAATGCCACGAACAATTGCTTCATTTAGTCCTTTTGGAAACGTATCTGATTCTAGTTCTGTATAAAACCCATACTCGTATTCCTGAGTTTCCAGTTCTTTCTTTAAATCGTCTTCTGTATATTTCATATACTCACTTAAAAGTTCAAAGTCTTTTCCACTTTGATACTGTTCTATTTATTTTTAAATCCTTTTGTGCTACAATGAAAATGACTCTCCACAACCACAGGTTCTACTTGCATTTGGATTGTTAAAAACAAACCCTGTCCCATTCAAACCTCCTGAATATTCCAATGTTGTCCCTACCAAATACAAAAAGCTTTTTTTGTCAACGATTATTTTTACACCGTTGTCCTCAAAAATCTTATCGTCTTCTTTGGTGTTTTTATCAAAATCCAAATCGTACGACAACCCTGAACAACCACCACTTTTCACACCAACACGCACAAAATCTGTGGCGGCGTTGTAACCATCGTCATTCATCAATTCAATGACTTTTTTCTTCGCGATGTCTGAAACTTTTATCATACCAAAACTTCTTAAACAGATTTCTAGCTGCAAAGATACAACTTTGATTAGAGTATTTAGAACAAATCTAAGTTGTTTTATTTATGTTTACATAGAGTTTCCTTATCTAAACACACATCGCCCGACCAAGAAAAAAGACTTTGATCTCTCCTAGTAAAAAAGCAAGCCCAGGTGAGTTGTTCCTCTTCATTCACTCAGCTACAAAAAAGCCTTTGCGAAGGAAATAAAAGTTCCTTCCTCTCTTTTATCCGATGGTTTTATTTCTTCAATCCAAAAAAAAGAAAGATTTTTGCACTTGTAGGCTACGAACCGGAGTACAAATACTTTAAAAACACAACATTCTTATGATCGAAGACAAATCACAAAGCAAAACAAACCTTTCTGAATTGGGAGAATTTGGATTGATCCGTCATTTGACCGAACATTTTAAAATAACACAAGATTCAACGCGCAAAGGTATCGGTGACGATGCGGCTGTCATCGATCATGCTGGTCTGAAAACATTGGTCACCACTGATTTTTTGATAGAAGGAATTCATTTCAATCTTACCTACATGCCTTTGAAGCACTTGGGTTACAAAGCGGTGATGGTAAATTTATCAGATGTGTATGCCATGAATGCTGAAGCGACTCAAATAACCGTGTCTGTCGCAGTCTCCAACCGTTTCCCATTGGAAGCTTTGGAAGAATTGTATGCAGGTATTCAACTCGCTTGTGACACCTATAAAATTGATTTAGTGGGAGGAGATACTTCTTCCTCTAAAACAGGATTGATTTTAAGTGTTACGGCTCTAGGAACTGCCGCAGAGAAAGACATTCTTTACAGAGACGGAGCCAAAGAGAACGATTTACTGGTAGTTTCAGGAGATTTAGGTGCGGCCTATTTGGGCTTGCAAGTTTTGGAAAGAGAACGCCAAGTTTTTGATGTGAACCCCAACCAGCAACCCGACCTTGACCAATATACGTATTTGATAGAACGACAATTAAAACCTGAGGCAAGAAAAGACGTTTCAAAATTATTGAAAGACTTGAAAATCAAACCCACCAGTATGATTGACATCTCTGATGGCTTGTCTTCTGAGGTCATTCATCTTTGTAAAAGTTCTGCTCTTGGTTGCAATGTATACGAAGACAAACTTCCTTTGGATCCGCAAGTAATCTCTACTTCCGAAGAATTCAATATGGACAGTACAGTGGTAGCCTTAAATGGCGGAGAAGATTATGAATTGTTATTTACAATTTCTCAAAATGATTTCGACAAAATTAAGGGCAATCCTAATTTTTCAATTATCGGACACATGACCCCAGAAAACGAAGGTATTCATTTGGTTACCAGAGCGAATCAAAAAATGGAATTGACAGCACAAGGGTGGGATGCCATGCTGAAAAAAGAGGCTTAAAATAAATTCTCTGATTCGTCCTTTTTGTGATCAGTGCCTCTTGTTTTATAAAATTGCGCCGTGTATTTTATACTTTGTAAATCCTTTTTAATCTTTTTCTTTTGTCATTGTTTCTAAAAAATAAAAATCTCGAAATTCGCATCGATGCTCCTTTGGAAAATTACCAGCATGCGCGCTTCGATTGGACAGGAAAAATTGTTTCTGTTCACTATCAAAAAATCCCAGTCTTTGGTGTTGAAAAACCAAATACTTCTCCTAAAAGTTCTTTTGGAAGAGGGTTTTACAACGAGTTTGGAATTGAAAATGCGATTGGCTATGACGAAACGCCCGTCGGAGATTGGTTTCATAAAATAGGTGTTGGTCTGTTAAAAAAAGAAGAAGGACCTTACGATTTTTCCAAATCCTACAAAATAAAACCTGCTTCTTTTCAAGTAGAACAGACTAAAAGTAAGCTTTTCATAATATGCACCTCGGAGCTGATAAATGGCTACGCCTATATTCTCACCAAAGAGATAGCATTGTCAGCTACAGGTTTTGACCTGCATTACAAACTTATAAACACAGGAGAAAAAACAATCAGAACGGAAGAATACAATCACAACTTTTTGGCCATCGATCAATTGTCCGTGGGAAAAAAATACCTACTAAAATTTCCTTTTTCGCTAGAACCAAATTTATTTGGAGAAAATATCAATCCAGAAAAACTTGTCAAGATAGGCTCAAAATCCATCGGTTTCGAAAACACTCCGAAGGAAGTTTATTTTTTTAGCAACCTTTCTAGAGGTAAATTGGTCAAACCGAGTTGGGAACTCATACATCGAGAAAAAAATATTGGCATTCGAGAAACAACGAATTTTGAAACGCGTAAAATAAATCTCTGGGGCTGCCAACATGTAATCAGTCCGGAATTGTTTTTTGATGTTATTGTAGACCCCGGAAAAACAATTGAATGGAGCCGAAACTATCATTTTGAAAACCTGCAATAATTTTTTATTTCCGAAAAAATCATTCCCCTTCTACCTTGGCAGAAAGCTCAAACCAACGTTCTTCTTTTCGATCAATTTCTTCAATAATATTCTGAAGTTTTAAAGAGAGCTCATTGATTTTATCCTCTGCAACCTCACCTTTTGAAAATTGATTTTCTATCTGGATTCTTTGATTTTCTAATTTCGCTATATCACTTTCTAAAGATCCGTATTCTCTTTTTTCGTTGTAATTGAGTTGGTTTTTTTTCTTTGGAAATTCAAGTATCTCCTTTTTTTCTACTTCCTTTTTTAAAGCCGGTTCTTTTGGTTTTGAATCTTCGTATGCTCTAAAATCGGAATAGTTTCCTGGAAAGTTTTCTAAGACTCCTTGTCCACGAAACACAAACAAAGCATCCACAATTTTATCCATAAAATAACGATCGTGTGACACCACTAATAAATTCCCTGGAAAATCTAATAGAAAATTTTCCAACACATTGAGTGTTACAATATCTAGATCATTGGTAGGCTCATCTAAAATTAAAAAATTTGGGTTTTGAATCAAAACAGCACAGAGGTAAAGACGCTTTTGCTCTCCTCCACTTAATTTCTCTACAAAGTCGTATTGCCGTTTTCTTGAAAACAAAAAGCGTTCCAACAACTGACCGGCAGAAATTTTATTTCCTTTCGCTAGTGGAATGTATTCTCCAAATTCTTTGATTACTTCTATGACTTTTTGCCCTGCTTTGGCTTGGATTCCTTTTTGAGTATAGTACCCGTATTTCACGGTTTCCCCCAAAATTACTTTTCCTTGATCCACAGGTTCTTTTTCCGTTATGACATTCAGAAAACTGGATTTCCCTGTCCCATTTTTTCCGATGATTCCAATACGTTCTCCTCGTTTGAAAACATATTCAAATCCATCCATAATTTTCAAATCACCGTATGATTTATAGACCTTGTGAAGTTCTAGAATTTTAGACCCCAATCGTTCCATATTAATTTCTAACTGCACTTTGTGTTCGATTCTTCGGTTGTGCGCCTTTTCTTTGATTTCATGAAAATCATCTATCCGAGATTTGGATTTTGTAGTCCGCGCTTTGGGCTGACGACGCATCCAATCCAATTCTTTTTTAAACAAGTTTTTTGCTTTTTCTTGCACCACCTGTTCCAAGGCTATTCGCTCCTCTTTCTTCTGAAGGTAATAAGAATAACTCCCTTTGTATCGATACAACTGTCCGTTGTCTAATTCAATAATTTCATTGCACACACGTTCCAAGAAATATCGGTCGTGTGTCACCATGAACAAGGTCATTTTCTCCTTCTTAAAAAAGGCTTCCAGCCATTCTATCATTTCCAAATCCAAATGGTTGGTCGGCTCGTCCAAAATCAACAAGTCGGGCTTGTTGATCAGCACTGTGGCGAGTCCCAAACGCTTTTTTTGCCCTCCCGAAAGCTTTCCTACTTTTTGATGAACATTGTCAAATTTTAATTTGGAAAGGATTTGCTTGTATTGGGTCTCAAAATCCCATGCATTGTGATGATCCATCAAATCAAACGCTTTTTGATAAGCCTCTGCATCGTCCGGATTTTCCAATGCTTTTTCGTACTGTTGAATTACTTTTAAAATGGGGTTTTCCGATTTGAAAACAATTTCTTCAATGGTAGCATTGTGGTCAAAAATAGATTCTTGTGCCAAATAAGCAATATTCAAATCTTTTCTAGAAACGACCTGACCTGTATCAGAAGTGTCTTTGCCAGCAATAATGTTCAAAATAGAGGTTTTTCCAGTACCATTTTTAGCAACAAAGGCTACTTTTTGATCTTTGTTGATTCCAAAAGACAAATTTTCAAACAAGACACGCTCTCCATATGACTTGGAAATATTTTCTACTGATAGGTAATTCATACAATTCATTTTCAATGGACAAAGATACTACAAATGTGCTGCTCTGGAAGAAATCAAAACTTTTTTCATCGGCACAAAGAAAATGGAAAACAAATGTACCTATCCCAAAAACACATTTGCCTTCGATTGCAAAATTCCTTTATAAAACTGTACTTTAGCAACAAGGGACCAAAACCAAAAAAATGAACACAAGGCCACTGCTACAGACAAACAACCTCAGCATTTCTTTTTCTTCGGAAGGAAAAAAACATGCTGTTGTGAAAAACAGCTCTTTTGAAATTCACAAAAATGAAATTTTAGGAATTGTTGGAGAATCTGGCAGTGGGAAATCTGTATCTTCTTTAGCTATCATGGGGCTTCTACCCAAACAAGCAACGCTAGAAGGAAGTCTTATTTTTGATGGAAATCCCATTTTATCTTTTTCGGAAAAACAGTTTCGAAATATCCGTGGAAATAAAATTTCCATGATTTTTCAAGAACCTATGAGTTCTTTAAATCCGAGTCTTACTTGTGGTTATCAGGTTCTAGAAATTATTTTACAGCACACTTCGCTTCGCAAAAAAGAGGCCAAGGCCAAAGTAATTGACTTGTTTGAAAAAGTCAAATTACCCAGACCAGACGAAATCTACCATCACTATCCACATCAGATTTCTGGCGGACAAAAACAGCGTGTCATGATTGCCATGGCCATCGCCTGCAAGCCACAACTTTTGATTGCTGACGAACCCACTACCGCTTTGGATGTTACAGTACAAAAAGAAATTGTCCAACTTTTAAAGGAATTGCAACAGGAAACAGAAATGAGTGTTTTATTCATTTCACATGATTTGGCCTTGGTTTCAGAAATATGCCAGCGCGTGTTGGTCATGTACCAGGGAGAAATTGTGGAACAAGGAACGGTCAAAGCTGTGTTTGAAAAACCGAAAGACCCGTACACGAAAGCTTTGATACGCTCAAAACCGAATCAAACAAGGCGTTTGAAAAAACTTCCTTCTGTAATCGATTTTATTGAAAATACTGTGGATAAAAGTGTCTACACAAAGAGAGAACGCAGTGCTTTTCATCAAAAAATTTATGCAAAAAAGCCCCTTTTAGAAATTCGGAATTTGAAAAAATACTACAGGGGTAATCAGACTTGGTGGTTTCAAAAAAACACCGTTGTCAAGGCTATAAATGACATTTCATTTGAACTTTACGAGGGAGAAACCTTGGGCTTGGTTGGCGAATCGGGATGTGGAAAATCTACCTTAGGAAGAACTTTGTTACATCTAGAAAAAGCGACAAGTGGGCAAATTTTTTACCAAGAAAAAGACATTACCCAACTTTCAGAGCGAGAAAAGAAATCACTGCGAAAAGACATTCAAATTATTTTCCAAGATCCTTTTTCCTCTTTGAATCCGCGCCTAATGGTTGGTGAAGCTATTTTAGAACCTATGAAAGTGCATCAACTGCATTCAAGTAATTCGGAACGGAAAGCAAAAGTTTTGGAGATTTTAGAAAAAGTAGGCCTTTCGCACGAACACTACCACCGCTATCCACACGAATTTTCGGGTGGGCAAAGGCAGCGCATAGGCATTGCGAGAGCCATTGCACTGCAGCCCAAATTAATTGTTTGTGACGAATCTGTCTCCGCCTTAGATGTTTCTGTACAAGCCCAAGTTTTGAACCTCCTCAACGATTTGAAAAAAGATTTTGGGTTCACTTATATTTTTATTTCACACGACCTATCGGTAGTGAAATACATGTCGGACCAATTGGTAGTGATGAACCAAGGGAAAATAGAGGAGGTTGGCGATGCCGACACCATTTACAACCAGCCAAAATCCGCGTATACTCAAAAGTTGATTGACGCCATTCCAAAAGGCAAATAGGCCGCTGTCCTGTTTGGGAAAATGGCTTCCATTTTCAATGCAAAAAACGTATCTTGCCAACTGATTCTTTCGTCCCATCTTATTTTTGAACTCTATTCATGAAATTCAAGTCCCTTTTTTTTATTGCTGCCTTTGTGATTTTTTCCTGTGGGTCGAATAAGAATTTAACCGACAGAGCAGCAGTTGTCAAAGAATCTTCCAAAAGAGTTCTCAAAAACCATTACAAAAACACCTTTGACGAAGCAACGTTGAAAGGAGACTTGAAGGTAAATTTCAAAAAAGGCAACGATTCAAAAAACTTTTCCGTGAGCTTGCGCATGCAAAAAGACGAAACTATTTGGATGAGTGGTTCCATTTTTGGTTTTCCTGTATTGAAAGCTTTGATCACACCAAATCGAGTGAGCTATTATATCAAACCTCTAAAAACCTATTACGAAGGTGATTTTAAAAGCTTGCAGGCGCTTTTGGGAAGTGAACTTAATTTTTCCATGCTTCAAAACATGTTGGTCGGAGATGCCATCCTTCCACTCAAATCGAAAAACTTTGACTCACGGATAGACCAAGAGGCGCATTTGTTGACGCTCAACAAAGAAAATCCTTTGGCAAATCTTTTCTTTTGGATACACCCCTTACACTACAAAATCGAAAAACAAAAAATTGAAAGCCTCCGAAAAAAAAGTGCTCTGTCAATTTCGTATAAAAATTATAAAAAAGTCAAAGACACCCATCTCCCAAGCCAGATAGATGTTCGTGCTGAAGACGAAAAAAACCAGGTGCTCATTCGCGTCCAATACAAATCCGTTTCTGTAGGAAAGAAACTCTCTTTTCCCTATAAAATTCCTTCGGGATATAAAAAGATAAACTAAACAATGAATTCCTGTTGTCTTCTCTTTTCCAACCGAAAAACGAATCCACTTTGGCAATTATTGCTGTTGGTATTCTTGTGTTACAGTGCCCCCAACTTTGCGCAACAGTCTCAAAAAAAATTGGAAGCGAAACGAGCTCAATTGCAACGCGAAATCAAAAAGGTCAACACCCTTTTGTTTCAGAGCAAGAAGCAAGAGAAAAATATTGTAAACGAAATCGGGGATTTGAGAAAAAAAATCTCTGTTCGAAAACAACTCATTCAAACCATCCAAGAGGAAGGAAGGGTATTGGACTCGAAAATTCGTCGGCATTCAGAAAAAATAAAGACGCTTCAAAAAGAATTGGCGCTCTTAAAAAAGGATTATGCCGCGATGATTCACAAATCGTACAAAAACAAATCCCTACAAAGCAGGCTGATGTTTCTTTTTTCTTCTGAAAACTTTTTACAAGCTTACAAGCGCTACAAGTACATGAATCAATATGCTGACTACCGGAAAAAACAAGGGAAGCAAATTACAATCAACACAAAACATATTGAAAAACTGAATGCCGATTTAAAGGCACAAAAAATTCAAAAAGAAAATCTTCTAAGCGAATACGAAACAGAACGATCTGTTATTGAAATTGAAAAAAAAGCACAAGAAACTCTTGTAAAACAAGTCAAGTCAAAAGAGAAGAAATACATTGCTGAAATCAAGAAAAAACAAGCGGAGGAGCGAAAAATTGACAAACAAATAGAGAAATTGATTCGCGCTGCCATTGCGGCTTCTAAAAAGAAAAACAAAGCGCGTAGCAAAGGGTTTTATTTGACGCCCGAAGCCAAAGCTTTGGCCTCTAAGTTCGCACTTAATAAAGGGAAATTACCCTGGCCTGTGGTCAATGCTTTGGTGGTTCGTAATTTTGGAAAAATACCTCACAAAACCTTGAGTGGTATCACCATTCAAAGCAATGGAATTCATATTGCAACCAACAAAGGAGCAAATGCCAAAGCTATTTTTGAAGGGTCGGTACTTGCCATCCAAATAGGTTCAAGCGGTATCAAAACAGTGATGGTTCAGCACGGAAACTACATCTCATTGTATAGCAACCTGGCAACGGTAGTGGTAAAAAAAGGAGATCGAATTTCTTTGAACCAAAGTCTTGGAAAAATACACACGGACAAGGTCACAGGAAAAACCCTTTTGAAATTTCAAATCTGGCGGGATACTCAAAAACAAAATCCAAAATCCTGGTTGTTGCGCTTGTAGCCCTATTTCTTATTCGTCAAACAAGGCTTTCAATTCTGTCGCCTCTTTGGCAGCCATTTTCCCAGACAGAACCAAACTCAATTGACGTCTTCTCAGAGCAGCGTCGAAACGTTGTTTTTCCAACACTGTTTCGGGCATCAAATCACGCACTTGAACCGGTTTGCCTTTCGGACTTACGGCCACAAATGTATAGATGCCTTCGTTTACCTTGGTGCGTTTTCCTGTGGTTCTATTTTCTGTCCACACATCGGCATAGACTTCCATAGAAGAACCAAAAGCTCTGGATACTTTGGCCTCAATGGTCAGGGTACTCCCCAAAGGAACGGGTTTTCCAAATTGCACATGATTGACCGCTACGGTGACTGCAATGGCTTCTGCGTGTCTTTGCGCCGCAATACAACAAATACGGTCCATACGCGCCAACAATTCACCTCCAAAAATTCCGTGTAGGGCATTGGTATCACTCGGCAATACCAAATCTGTGGCGATAGACAATGATGCTTTGGCTCTTTTTGATTTCATAAAAATAAGTTTTCAATTGTTTACAAAATACAAAAAATTCGAAAATTGCGCGGCATCGTTTTCAATTCGTTCGTAACGCGAAACTTCTTTGTTATTAACAAATGTTAAAGTTTGGTTTTTGTTTTGAAATAAGAACAAAAGTGTTTATTCTTGTACTACATTCTTAAATTACTATGCCACTTCGAACGCAAATCAAGTGACCCTTTTATAGTATTTAAAATGACTACCTCTATTTCGCAACATGCGGTTTTACAGCCGAGCGAAGGTGTTTTTTGGTAATAACAGAAACACAACATAGCAGGGACATCTAAATTTTAAATACTATGAAATACTTACAAAAATTGCCATTGATCTTGATCCTGATAGGATTGACAACTACTTCATGTCGTGATGAAATAAAAGAAACGGAAGCCTCCAACACTTCCGTAAAAGAAGCCTATCTCGATGCTGACGAACAAGAGATTGTTTTGGGTGACAAGATCGAAAATCCTTATTCCGTAGAGAATATGCAGCAAGCCTATCAAAACATCATGAAATCCAAGGACAAGTCATCAAAAACTTTACAAAAAACAGGGGAAACCATTGAGATCTCAACAAACCATCACTACGTTCGTTTTTGGTGTACCTCTGCAGAAGACAAAGAAAAGCTAACTTCTTTGGATATTCAATTTTCTGAATTTCCATTGGATCGAGAAATTGAAGAAGAAGGCGATTTTTTTATCGAAGAGGATTTCGATACCGAAACTTTTGAAGGCGCATGGGTGTACACGTCTCTGCTAGAAGATTTTGATTATGCCTCCTTGGGCTTGACATATGAACTCTTGGAGGACTTGTTTTTGTTTGAGGAATCACAGGGAGAAGATATCGAAGAAGACGATGGTCTTTTGGCAAAAGCAACAGACGCTCAAATTTCATTTTACGAGGCTTTGGAAAAAGAAGCTTTCCGAATTACAGGGAACTTAGAAAAAGAATTGAAAAAAAACAAAGACAACAACCTTGGAGAAAAGTGCTGGTTTTTTTGTCGTGGACGCACACAGCCCAAAGGCACTTTAAAAGTATACAACACCGCCACAGGAGGCACGGACCCTGTGGTTGGTGTAAAAGTGAGAACCTTCCGTTGGTTTGTGTGGGGACGAGGATACACCAATGAAAATGGCTATTACAAAATCAATAAAAAATACAGAGGAGACCCTTGGTATTCCATTGACTTTTACAACCCCTCGAACAAAATAAAAATCTATTCCACCTGGCTTTCTTTGTCCGATGCTACCTACCGGGCTTGGACAGAATCTAAAAGAGGGTACAACAAAACCTTTTACACCAATTCTTATGGCTGGCGTTTTTCAACGGTAAACAATGCGGTTGTAAAATATAGAAAGTATTGCCGAGCTTACGGAATTGGCACCTTCAATTCTAAAATGCGCATCAATGTGACCAGTGGATCTGGAAAAGCGTCTACTCCAATGCTCAGACATACCTATGGTTTTATAGGATTCAATTCTCGGAGCGATGTTTCCAATTTCTTTTTAAATAATAGTCCTTTGGGATTTCTTGCCAATTCGTGGATCGGTTATCTCCTTCGTTTGAAATTATTGCCTGATATTTGGATACAAGGAAATGCAAGGCAAGGAACGGATGGCGTTTATTACAAAGTATTTCACGAAATGGCACACAGTTCTCATTTTGCCAAAGTGGGCGGGGCGTACTGGGCAAAATACATCAGTTATATTCTTACCTACGGAGCCTATGGCGATGGCACGGGCAGAAATGCGGGCTATTGTGGGGTTGGCGAAATGTGGGGAAATTATTTTAGTTTTATCTTACTAGAAAAAGAATTTGTTTCAAAAAGATACGGCAATAGTTGGAAATTCGAAGATTGGTACAATCCTGGGTTTTTAGGAGATGTCGCAAATATACCTGATGTGACAATTTCTGAAATATACCAATGTTTGACAGCTAGTACCACGACATTTCAAGAATTGATACGGAAATTAAAAACAAAAACGACACAGCATGAAAAAATTGATGCCGCTTTTAACAGCTATACTGATTGGCCTTAGTTTATTGGGCTGTGACCCAGAGGAAACATTTTATTTTTATTCGTATAGGATAATTTTCCAAAATGATACCGACAAAAAAATAAAATTAATCTACTATGATTTAAATTCAGACGGCACGGGTATCGAGAGTATTATAGATACATTTATCTTAAATTCTAATGCTAGAATTTATTTTGGAGATGGAGCTTCAAAAGAATCAATTTTGGAAGATAATTTTGAACTTATAATCAAAGAAGCAGTAAATATTTTTAATAATACTCCAAATGACTCAAAATTTGAACTTTACGTGGAAAATGAGTTTATAAAAGAATGGAAAGGGAAAGCAAATTATCTAGGAAATACTATTAACAGCCCCTATAATTATGATTCTTGGGAATTGGTTAAGTATGAGAAAGTACTTAATCCAAGTTATGGTGAATTCATTTATGGAGAAATTATTTTCACAATAAGGGATGAAGATTTGGAGGTTAAAGAAAAAGAATAGCTTTTTTATGACAGGTTGTTTTAAAATAAAATGTTAGTGATGAAAAAGGAAAAATAGGTTAGGGAATTTAGCAAGAGATGTTGTTTTTATGTCTCTCATTTTGCCAAAGTGGGCGGGGCGTACTGGGCAAAATACATCAGCTATATTCTTACCTACGGAGCCTATGGCGATGGCACGGGCAGAAATGCGGGTATCTGTGCTTTGGGTGAAGCTTGGGGCTTTCACATGGGATATTTTTTAACCCTGCAAGAATTTGGGGCGTCAAACAGAATTATTACTCAAAATGGTTTTGAGAATTTTATTCCAAATGATAGACCCTACAACCCTATATATTCAAATAGAAATTGGATACCAAAAGGCTTGATGAACGATATTATTGACACCAATAGGGATTATATCCGTGCAGGCTATTATGACAACGTATCTGGATACACACTCCGAAACATTTACAATGCTTTGGACGGAGACGTGACCTCGCCACAAGCCTTTAGAGATCGTTTGTTGCGAGAAAACAACAACAAAGACGAAACGGATTTGAGAAATTTATTTGAAGCCTATTTTTGGGATTAATTTTTAGATTTATATCATGAAGAATTTATTTATTTATTTACAATTATACTATTTTACTCCTGTGATAACGAATACTGTAGCGTTCATATCATAAAAAATAACACAAATGAAAACTTGAAAATTAAACTTAAAAATGATTTTTTTGAATTAAACAACTCTTATATAATACAAAACAAAAAATGTGATTTAGGAGGAATACCTCCATTAGATCTTTCAGAATATGATTCGATATGTGTAACAGACATAAATAATGTGATTTTAATAACTTACAAACCCATCTTACATGACGAAGATCCGAGTTGCATGGAAAAAAATATTTATAATTACTATGCATGCTGGTCTAACAAAAAAGTATCCAAGTATGATTATGAAAACACTTATGAAATAACCAATGAAGATCTTGGGCTTGTAGACCAAGATATCGATTAGAAAACGACACAGCATGAAAAAACGTATTTATTTCGTTGTGTTTGCAATGTGCTGTTCTTGTGACCCGAGTGAGAATCTAGAAACTGAAATAATTAATTCCTCAAATTCAAACTTAGAAATAAGTTTTATTAGTCGTCTCATTTTAGAAAATGAAGAAAACAACAAAGAAACATTAAAAATTAAGTCTGATAACTCAATCACATACAAAAAAATAAATGTAAGTAATAATGGCTTAGGAAGAGCAGGATTGTCATTAATTGATTTTGACTCAATTTATTTATCAAATGAAACTAACGAAATATTAAACGTCTGGAAGCCTGATACACCGGGTAAAAATATTTACAACATTGATAAATATTGGACAGTAAGAGAAACATCTAAAAACCATTTTGTTTACACTTATGAAATAACCAATGAAGATCTAATTATTGAAAAAAGAAAGAAGTCAATCAAATAATAATTATGAAAAAAAAAGTTGTTACAGTACTGTTCATCATGTTTGCTTCACAAACATTTTTTTCTTGTTGCGGAGAATGCCCAGAAAATGAAACCTTTGAAAGAAACTATACCGGTTTAAGTGTGACTGCATATGATATCTCGGGATTTTCACCCCAAAAAATCACAAACAAAATTTATAAAAATGATTTTGGTCTTGGCGTAGCTTTGTTATTCGAAGAAATGAAAGTAGCGCAAAAACCCAGACGATCCTTTGGATTGGGCTTTTCTTCTGTACAAGCCATTATTTGTGAGTGTCTCGGCAATACTATATCCCTTATCAACGCAGATCCTATTCACAAAATAAAAATTTACGCAACCAAAAATGGGGGTGAAGAAAATATAGACGTCACAGAAAGTTTCGGGATTTTACGACATTCAAGCGAATATGTTTCTTTAGAAGAATATTTCCAAGAGAGTGACGACTTTCATGAAGATTATTTTCAAGTAAAATTAATCAATTCAACACAAATTCCTGATAGTACTGTCTTCCTAATCAAAGTGCTTTTGCAGTCTGGACAAGCATTTACAGAAGAAACCGAAAGAATTGATTTTCTTACATAAATTTGTCTTTGTTAAAAATTTATAATCCCTGTGAATTTAGATCTCAAAACATGGGACGTTTTGCAATCAAAAAAGGCTTCTCTAAAATACCAATTCTTGTGTAGAACATTCCCTTCAGATTTTAATATCTTTACCTGTAACACAAAATGTTTGTTTCGTCTCACATTTTTTGACCAAAGCCGCTAACATGTCATGCAAGATTTCTTAAAAATAACACTCGTACAACACGATACTTTGTGGAGATCCGTTTCTGCGAATTTGGCACGTCTTTCTCAAAAAATCCAATCCATAAACGAACAAACGGACTTGATTCTTTTGCCAGAAATGTTTGCTACCGGGTTCGATATGGATCCAGCAACGATTGCCGAAAAAATGAACGGTGTGTCCATTGAGTGGATGAAAAAACAAGCTCAAGAAAAAAATACCGCCATTGCGGGCAGTTTGATCATAGAAGAAAACAATAAATACTTCAATCGTTTTGTATTTGTACATCCTTCGGGAAACTCCATACATTACGACAAAAAACATTTGTTTCATTTTGCAGGGGAAGAGCGGGTTTACTCGCCAGGGACCCATCGATTGCTCTTTGAATACAAGGGCTGGAAAATAAGTCCTTTTATTTGTTACGATCTCCGTTTTCCGGTTTGGTTAAGAAATACGGAGAACTACGATGTTGCACTCTTTGTTGCCAATTGGCCCAAGCCTAGAATTGCTGCTTGGAACGTCTTGTTAAAAGCGCGTGCCATCGAAAACCAAGCCTATTGTGTGGGTGTAAATCGAGTAGGAAAAGACGGAAACGGACATGAATACAACGGTCATTCGCAAGTCATCGACCCCTTGGGAAACATCCTTCAAAAATCGGAAACAGAAACAGAAGAAGTATTTACCGTTACTTTGAGCAAAAAAAAATTGACCCAAATTCGACATACATTTCCTTTTTTAAAGGATCGAGATGCTTTCAATTTTTAACCTTCTATTTTTCACCTCAAAGATTTCATTTCAAAATACCAAACCTATATGCACACTTTAGAAAATGATTTTTTAAAAATTGCCGTGAAAAATACAGGCGCTGAATTGTCGAGCCTTGTCGCCAACGGCAAAGAGTATTTATGGCAAGGTGACACTCGTTTTTGGGGCGGTCAGGCACCCATTTTGTTCCCTTTTGTTGGAAAACTAAAAAACAATACTTATTTCTACAAGGGACAGTCTTATTCTTTATCGCAGCACGGCTTTTTTAGGCGCAGCAATTCGGTTGCTTTGACGGAAAAAACCAAAGACAAATTAACTTTTTCATTGGAAAGTAACGAGGAAACGAAAAAAAATTATCCGTTTGATTTTGAATTTACCACGAGCTACGAACTGAAAAAAAACAGCCTCATCATTGCACACACGGTGGTGAATAAAGGGAAAGAAATTCTTTATTTTTCATTAGGCGAGCACCCCGCTTTTCACTGTTCGTTGCAAAATCCGGAGGAAAGTTACGATCAATGTCACTTACGTTTCGAAAAAGAAGAAACTGCAGAAATTCATTTGTTACATCAAGGGTTGATTGGCACAAAAACAGCAAATCTTCTCAAAAATTCAAATCGTTTGGACTTGCACAGTACTATTTTTGAAAACGATGCGCTTGTGCTAAAAAAAGTGAAATCTAAAAAAGTAACTTTAATTCATGAAGAAGAGGGAAAACTAGTCACTTTGACTTATCCTGATTTTCCCTTTCTCGGCATTTGGTCGAAGCCCAATGCGCCTTTTGTTTGCATTGAGCCTTGGCTGGGCATCGCAGATTCTATCCATGCAACTCAAAAACTTGAGGAAAAGGAGGGGATTCTTTCGTTGGATCCAGGAAAGACGTTCAACTGTTCGTACAACATAGAAGTACATCTCTAAATGAAAAAGGCTTTCCGTTTCTGGAAAGCCTTTTTCATTTATTTTGCAACCAAGGGTTGCATCCATTTGAAATTGTAATCGGTATCTGGTACTGTAATTCTATTGGCTATTCTTCGCATTCTTTCTGGCAAACGCATCAAGTAAGATCTCGCCTTGTCTGCTTCTTCACTCAGTCCTCTGAAGTTTTCAATATCCCACGCTTTGTTCAGTTTTTCTAAAATATCGATATAATCAAACGCTGAATACACACCTGCTCTTTGCGCTACATCAGAAAACTTATCAAACAAGGATGCCTTTTTTCCAAAGGATTCCCGCAAATACATCGCTGGCATTTCTATTTTATACTTCATCATATCACAAAAAGCAAGCATCATTTGACTTGGATCTATGGCAAAAATTTGGCGTACAAATTCTACATATGCCAAGTGGTGACGCATTTCATCTCCGGCAATAATTTTTGACATTTTTGCCAGGCCTTTCATCCCTGCTTTTCGGGCTAATTTAGCCACATTGTTGTGCGAAACATAGGTTGCCAATTCTTGAAAACTGGTGTAAATAAATGTTTTATAGGGATCTCTTGAAGTTCCAATATCAAAACCATCGGCAATCAAGTGTTGGGTTGTAACTTCAACTTCACGCATATTCACACGTCCAGAAAGATAGATATATTTGTTCAAAACATCTCCGTGTCTGTTTTCTTCGGCTGTCCAACGACGAATCCAACTCGACCATCCTTTTTCTTCTCCGTGTTGATCGATGCCGTCCAAATCCAACAACCATGACTCGTAAGTTGGCAAGGCCTCTTCGGTAATCATATCGCCCACCAAAGAAATCCAAAAGTCATCATCAAGCTCTTTGGAGAGTTCTCTAATTTCTTTTACTTCTTCAAGAAAGGTATCCGATTGTGGATTTGGCAAAAAATCCGTAGGCTGCCATATCTCTTCTGGAGCAATTAAAAATTTACCAAAAGTGGATTCAATATTTTTTTCGAGGTTTAGCATTACCTCTTTGCGTACGTTGTAAATGGACATCTAGCTATTTTTTTGGATAGGCAACAAAGTTACTGAGTTTTTAATGGTTTCTTCCACTTTTTGAAATAAATCCTCAAACTTCATGGAAGCAACAGGAATTGCTTTGTGCGCCTCGATGCTAAATTTTTCCCCTACACCTAACGGAAAAACACCTTTTTGTACCAATTTCCAAGAATTATTGATGGTCACTGGAAGTATATAGGCCGACGGTGCGTACTTGGTCAATATTTTCAAACCATTTTCTGAAAAACGTTTTGGAACCCCTGTTTTACTTCGCGTTCCTTCGGGAAAAATTACGCCAGACCAATTGTTTTTTTCAAGACTTTTGGCAAAATTAGCAATCGCAGACAACGCCTGTTTGGCATCTTTTCTATCAATTAAAACCGACCCTCCATGTTTTAAATTGAACGACACACTTGGAATGCCTTTCCCCAATTCAATTTTAGAAACAAACTTTGGGTGGATTTTTCTTAAAAACCATGAAATAGGTGGAATGTCATAGGCGCTTTGATGATTGCTTACAATGATAATGGGTACATTTTTGGGTATCTTATGCTTGTTGATAAATTTTACGCGTGTGGCGAAAAGATACATGCTTCCAATGAGCATGAAGTTCAAATAATCTACTGTTTTTTTATGCGCTTTATATCCAAACAAATGCAAAGTCAACCATTGCAATGGATGAAACAAAACTAACAATAGACCGTACACCAAATAATGAACTGCCGAGAGCGGATATGCAAGTATGTTTTTCATTTCAATCCTATTGTTCTGATTTTAGAACCACTGATTCCATGGAATTCTCGACAATATCAACAACAAAGCAAGGCCGTAAAAGATGGCAAACGTTTTAAATTTTGCAGCCGCTGTTGTTTGTTTTTTATGTTTTGACCAACCGATGGTTATCAAAATAATTCCCACGATCATCACCGTTGGATGTTCTACCAATATCAATCTTGAATCGGCGTTTTTCATCACTGCTCCAAAACCTGAAATCTTCATTGCCTTGTACCAATCAGACATAAAATACCATCCCAAACCTATGAGCAATTGTATGTGCGAAAAAATCAAGGCAAATAAGCCCAATCGTAAATCTTTAGAGGTAAATTCCTTTTTACTTTTCAATCCCAACAGAGCGTTGAGCACAGCTGCAATTAAAACTACCAATACCAAATAGGCCCAATACGAATGTACTTCTTTCATAATTCTGTGTTTTTATGTGTTTGAGCAAAGATACTAATCCCTCAGAAACTACGATACAGAATCTTTCTTGAAATTTTATGGAGCCTCAAAAGCTCCTTCAATTTCCCAAATCAAATTTATGAAGCGCTTTTGGGGTGTGGAAAAAAACCTGATTCAAAAGAGAAAAAAGCTAAATCGTTTTTTTTGAAACAAAAAAAAGACGGTTTTTACCGTCTTTTTCTAAAATTTTTATGATCCTAAGATTGGTATTTTTCCGCGTATATTTTGTTGGCCAATACCTTTCCAAGCTCCACACCCCATTGATCGTAACTGTAAATGTTCCAAACAATTCCTTGAACAAAAATCTTGTGTTCGTACATAGAAATCAGTTTTCCCAAAGAATTTGGCGTCAGTTTTTCAATCAAAATTGCATTGCTTGGTTTGTTTCCTTCAAAAACTTTGAACGGCACAACGGCATCCGCTGTTTTTCCTTCAGAAATCACCTCTTCTTTTGTTTTTCCGTTGCACAATGCCTCTTGCTGCCCGTAAAAATTAGACATCAATTTATTGTGGTGTTCTTCTTTTCCGTACAAGGATGTTTCGTATCCAATAAAATCACATGGAATCAATTTGGTTCCTTGATGCACCAATTGCATAAATGCATGTTGCATGTTGGTTCCTGTGCTTCCCCAAACAATCGTTCCTGTTTGGTAATCAATTGTATCTCCATTTCTATCCACACTTTTTCCATTACTTTCCATAATAGCTTGTTGCAAATACGGACTCAATTTTTCCAAATATTGTGAATACGGCAAGATCGCCTCTGTTTCTGCTTCAAAAAAGTTGTTGTACCAAACACTCAACAAGGCCAACATTACAGGAATATTATTTTCAAAATCTGCGGTTTCAAAATGAGTGTCCATCTCAGAGGCTCCTTCTAACAAAGCCTTGAAGTTGTCAAAACCTACTGCCAAACTGATAGAGAGCCCTACCGCGCTCCACAAAGAAAAACGACCTCCTACCCAGTTCCACATTGTAAACACGTTGGCGGCATCGATTCCAAAATTAGCTACAGCCTCTGAATTGGTAGAAACTGCTGCAAAATGTTTTGCAATATCTGCCTCTGTAGCTCCTTGTAAAAACCACTCTTTTATCGTCATTGCGTTGGAAATGGTTTCTTGTGTGGTAAATGTTTTGGAAACAATTAAAAACAGAGTTGTTTCTGGGTTTAAATTTTTGATCACCTCAGAAACATGATCGCCGTCTACATTGGACACAAAGTGCACTCCAAGCGGAGTTTTGTAATATTTCAAAGCATCTACAACCATCTGAGGCCCCAAATCAGAACCTCCGATCCCTATATTCACTACGTCCGTAATACTTTTCCCAGTGTATCCTTTCCAGTCTCCCGAAAGGACTTTGTTGGTAAACCCTTTGATTTTCTGTAACGTGTTCTGAACATCGTCTACCACATTTTCTCCGTCTACAAGCACCTCTTTGGACGTACGCAAGGCGGTATGCAATACTTCTCTTCCTTCTGTGGCATTTATTTTAGCACCTCCAAAATATTTTGAAATGGCGTCTTTCAACGCTACTTCATCCGCCAATTCTAGTAATAATTCTTTGGTTTTTCCATCGATTCTGTTTTTGGAATAGTCAATGTTGATATCTTTAAATTGAAGATTGAACTCCTCTTTTCTATTCGAATTGTTCGCAAACAAATCTCTCAAATGCGTGTCTTTGATTTCTTCGAAATGAGCTTCTAATTTTGCCCATGCTTGTGTTTGTGTTGGATTTACGTTTTTTAAAGCCATTCTCTTTTTTTTAATTTAAATAGTCAACTGCATCCAATTCCTCTTTAACGGACTGAATGAATTCTAAATATTTTGGTTTTATAGATTTTTTCATTGCCTTTGCGGCGGGTAATTTTTGTTTTAATGGATCCACTTGCACTCCATTTTTCCAGAAACGATAACACACATGCGGGCCAGACGTGTTCCCTGTCATTCCCACATAGCCTATCACCTGTCCTTGCTTGACATACTGTCCCACTTTTACTTTGCGAGTTTTCATGTGCAAATATTGGGTCATGTAGGTAGAATTGTGTCTAATTTTGACATAATTTCCGTTGCCTGCTCTGTATCTAGATTCAATAACTCTACCGTTTGCTGTACTCATAATAGGACTGCCTACGGGTGCTGCAAAATCTGTCCCTTTGTGTGGTTTTGTTCGGCCGTAAAAGGCAATTTTTCTTTTCAAATTGTACCGAGAAGAAATGCGACTAAATTTCAAAGGAGCTTTTAAAAATGCTCTTCGCAAATGATTGGCTTTCTCATCGTAATATTCTTGGATGCCGCTTATAGAATCGGAAACGTATTTAAAGGCATAAAACGATTTATTGACGTGCTCGAAATGTGCTGCTTGGATTCTTCCGACACCTGCTGGAATGGTGTCGTCGATATATTTTTGTTCGTAGATAACTTTGAAACGATCGTTTTTTTGCAATCGAAAAAAATCAATGGTCCAGGCATAAATTTCCGACAAATCATTCGCAACCATTGCATTCACCCCCTGTTTATCTAGCGCTTCTGACAAAGAACTTGTAATGACTCCAGAGGCTTTTTTCAACACCGTTTTGATTTTTTTTCGCGCTTTTTCAGCAACAATCACAGAATCTTTAAAATCGATGATCGTGTGATTGACTAAATCGTGTTGGTAGATAAAAACTTGAGCTTTCTCGGTAGAATCTTTTGCCGCCAAAATAGTATAGGGCTTTCCGGCTCTTAGTCTTCTTACATCAAAAACATTTTTAACTCTCTTTGAAATTTTTAAAATTTCTGGGTACCAAACATGGTGTCTGTCTAAAATTTCCCCAAAACTTTCACCATGCGCCACTGTGTCATGTACCACTTTAAAATCGTTCAACTTGTATCCGAACTTATAGATTGGTTTAACCGATTCTTCTTTCTTTCCAGAAGAGTTTTCATCACCTTTACCTCCACAAGAAAGGATAAAAATGGAGAAAAAGAAAAAAGGAAATAAGCGTTTCAAATGATCTTGGTTTTCTAAAATTTTCTAGCTGCGAATTTACAACTTTTCTCACAAAATAATACGAAAAGGATGTGACAATCCCTTGTACTGGAACAAATCAACTTTTAAGGCCCCGATTGCTAGAGAGGCTTTGATCCTCACTGGAATTCTATTTTTATCAGAGGATACCCAAATGGTCAAACTTTCCTCTTCTTCAAATACTCTGCCCGACTGAACTAAAGGACGTAGCTTGAAACACTTTATTTTGCCAAATCTTGTTTTTAAAATTTGTGTGCCCAAATATTTCAATTTGAAAGGAAACGTTTCTGCATCAAAAAACATCTTCAACTCCAAACTTTCTCCGATGGCCAAATCTTCTATATTTTGGTTTCTTAAATGGTAAACCGCAGAAATCATGTCGTGCACTTTTTCAACAGGAACTTCTTTGACTGTTTTGTCTTTGTGGTCCTGAATTTTTGCTATTTTTTTAAGCGGGTCGAAATAAATATCTCGGCTAATGATATAACCTCCCTCGTTTACTCTTCTTTTAAAATAACGTGGAAGTTGTGACTTTTTATCTACAAAAGATTCGTAGGTGTCTTTTACATGAAAAAACCAATTCGTCATGCCCGTTGTCCATCCTTTTCCTTTGAAATGGTACAAACTCTCATTCTCCGTATTTTTTTCATTCACCTCAAAGCTTGCATAGCCTGCATTTATAATTCCGTAGTGAATCCTATACTTTAGCTGCTCCCCTTTCTTGAAAACCTCGCTTCCTGTCTGCGCAAAAAGTGAGCTGGTAAAAAGGAGTACTGTTACAATAAACCGTGTTTTTTTCATCTCATACTGAATTTGTTTCCTCACAAAATATGGAACGAGGTCAAAAATAAAAAAGCTCAACGATTTCATTCGTTAAGCTTGTGTGAAATTTTCAAACATCTTTTTACATCACACTACTTATGTCGATGACTTTTTTTATTTGAGGTGCATGTTTTTTGATAGACGCCTCAACGCCATTTCGAAGTGTCATTTGATTGATAGAGCAGCCGACGCATGCTCCCTCTAACCGAACTTTTACAATATCTTCTTCTATTGAAACCAGGGAAATGTTTCCTCCATCAGAAATTAAAAATGGACGAATTTCTTCCAATGCTTTTTCAACAATACTTGTTAATTCTTGATTTTCCATCTCCAAATTTTTTCTATTTCGTGGAACATCCACTCATCGTTGTAATTTTTACAACTTCTGTTACAGGAAGGTTTTCATTTCGTTTGACCAACTGCGACAGCATGTTTCTCGTGATTTCTTGAAACGCATTTTCCAAAGGTGTATTTTCCTGCAAGGCTACGGGATGTCCAACATCTCCTGCTTCACGTATTCCCTGTACTAATGGCACTTCTCCTAAAAATTCTGTTTGGATGTCTTCTGCTAAATTTTTAGCGCCATCTTGTCCAAAGATATAATATTTATTTTCAGGCAGTTCTTCGGGAGTGAAATAACTCATGTTTTCTACAATTCCCAAAACTGGAACATTGATATTTTTTTGCTGAAACATGGCGACTCCTTTTTTGGCATCTGCCAAAGCAATGTTTTGCGGAGTACTGACAACAACAGCTCCTGTTATTGGCAAAGCCTGCACTATAGAGAGATGAATATCGCCTGTTCCTGGCGGCAAATCAATCAATAAAAAATCCAACTCCCCCCAATCTGCATCAAAAATCATTTGATTCAAAGCTTTTGACGCCATGGGTCCTCTCCAGATAACCGCTTCGTTTGGGTTGGTAAAAAAGCCTAAAGACAATAATTTGATTCCATAGTTTTCGATGGGTTTCATTTTTGAACGCCCATCGACGTTTACAGAAATTGGTTTCTCTTGGGCAACATCAAACATCAAGTGCATTGAAGGACCGTATACATCGGCATCCAAAACACCAACTTTGAAGCCCATTTTGGCCAAAGTAACTGCTGTATTTGCTGTGATTGTCGATTTTCCAACGCCTCCTTTTCCCGATGCAATTGCGATGATGTTTTGGATTCCAGGAAGTTTTTCTCCTTTTATCTCATTCGGGTTCTTTTTCTTTTCGACAGGCTTGGTTGCTACATTTACTTTTACCAATGCTTCTGCAGTCACTTTTTCTTGGATTATTTTTGAAATTTCCGCCTCTATTTTCTTCTTCGCTTGTAAGGTTGGATTGCTAATGGCAACATCCACGACTACTTCATTTCCAAAAATAACGATGTTTTTTACATTGTTATTTTCTACCAAACTTTTCCCTTCTCCTGGCGCTGTTATCTCTTCCAAAGCGTTTTTAACTGCTTCTTTTTGAATGCTCATAATCTCTTTGTTTTCGACAACAAAGGTACTGTGAAAACTTTATAAAACCAGCCTTATCTATAATTATTCTCGATAAGCACATTGCTTCTTTGTATGAGCAACTTTTTTAACCTCTTTGCAATTCTTCTGAGGGGTCCCAAAAAATTTCTTGAAAATTCTGAATTTGATTGTCCACAACAAATATTCCTTCACTTTCCAATAATTGTTGCATCAAATGGGCGCCTTGAAAATGGTGTTTCCCCGTCAGCAAACCTTTTCTATTGACGACTCTGTGAGCGGGTATGTCCTTATTTCTGTGAGATGCATTCATTGCCCAGCCAACCATTCTTGCCGAGCGGGCTGTTCCTAAGTATTTTGCAATCGCTCCGTAACTTGTCACCCTTCCAAAAGGAATCTGTTTGGCGACTTGGTAACACTTCTCAAAAAAATTCAATTCACACATCTGTCCTAGGAATCTTTTGCGCTTCGTTTTAAAGAAGCATGCCATTAGAAAATAGAGTGCCTGCTTGTCTCGAAAACCCCAAAAAAGGCCTTCACGAAATGTATACATACAGACCGTTTAAAAATACAAAAACGCTTTTGAATAATGTCAAAAGCGTTTTTTATTGTGTTGTATTGTTTTCTTTAAGAAATCGCAGCGACTCCTGGCAACACTTTTCCTTCCATATACTCCAACAAGGCTCCTCCTCCTGTAGAAACATAAGATACATCTTCACCAAATCCTAAGTTGTTAATCGCAGAAGCTGAATCTCCTCCTCCAATCAGTGAAAAGGCACCGTTTTGTGTTGCTTCTTTTACCGCATTGGCAATGGCAACAGTTCCTTTTTCAAATGTTTCCATTTCAAAAACCCCCATTGGCCCGTTCCACAAAACTGTCTTTGAACTTTTCACGGTTGCTGCGAACAATTCGCAAGACGCAGGTCCGATATCCAAACCTTCCCATCCTGCAGGGATCGTTCCTTTTTGAACGACTTGAGTATTGGCGTCATTTGAAAAATCATCTGCAATCAAAGTGTCCACAGGGAAAATCAAATTGACTCCTTTTGCGGCTGCCTTCTTTTCCAATTCCAGTACGTAGTCTATTTTATCATCTTCACACAATGAAAGACCTATTTCTCCTCCATGTGCTTTTGCAAAAGTGTAAGACATTCCTCCACCTATGATAATATGATCAGCAACATCTAGTAATTTTTCTATAATCAGCAATTTATCCGAAACTTTGGCACCTCCCATAATCGCTGTCACAGGTTTTTCTCCATCTGACAATACCTTTTGAGCATTTACCAACTCGGCTTCCATTACAAGACCTGCTACTTTTTCTTCGAAAAACTGTGCTACTACTGTTGTAGATGCATGCGCTCTGTGTGCCGTTCCAAAAGCATCATTCACATAAACATCTCCTAACTTTGAAAGTTGTTCAGAAAAATCCACATCTCCCGCTGTCTCTTCTTTATGAAAACGTAAATTTTCTAAAATCAATACTTCTCCTGGATTCAAAGCTGCTACAGCTGCTTCTGCATCTGCACCTACACAACTGTCTACAAATTTTGCTTGTACTCCCAAAACTTCGCTTACTTTTTCAACGATATGTCCTAATGAAAACTTTGCTTCAACTCCTTTTGGACGTCCCAAATGCGACATTAATACTGCGGCTCCTCCATCTTCCAAAACTTTGATAATTGTCGGTTTTGCTGCTTTGATTCTTGTAATATCTGTTACTTGAAACTCCTTATTCAAAGGCACATTAAAATCTACACGAATCAAGGCTTTCTTCCCTCCAAAATGGATGTCATTAATTGTTTTCATTTTTTATATTCTTAAAGTTTGACACAAAGATAAAGAAATTGAGAAATACGAATTCTTTTTTTAAACAAAAGCTACTACAACGTTTTTGTAAGCTACTAGAAGGACTTTTTGATCCTGCAATGAGTTCGACACCATCAAACGCTTCTATCTCGGAGACCTGTCTTAGAAAAACACACGAGTTTTTTCCGATCCAAAGCTTTGATAATTCTGAAATTGTATATTTGCACATGCTTTTTGACAAAATTATTGGACAACAACACCTCATCAATCACCTGAAATCTTCAGCTGACAACGGACGCATTCCACATGCGCAATTGTTTGTCGGTAAAGAGGGGTCTGGTGCGTTGGCAACTGCAATTGCCTATGCCCGTTATATCTTATGTGCATCGAGCAAAGAGGTCGATTCTTGTCATATCAAATGCGAAAAGCTGGTCCATCCTGATTTGCATTTTGCATTTCCTGTTGCACCCAACAATAAGGTGAAAAAACACCCTGTTAGTAGTTTATTTTTAGACGACTGGAGAAGTTTTGTCAAAGCACAACCTTATGGAAATTTGTTCAATTGGTTCCAACACATCGGCATTGAAAACAAACAGGGTCAAATCGGTGTTGATGAAGCCGAACAAATTGTAAAATCGCTGCAGTTAAAATCGTATGAAGGAGGATACAAGGTCATGATTATTTGGCATGCAGAAAAAATGAATACTTCAGCCGCGAATAAATTGCTCAAGCTACTGGAAGAACCCCCTGAAAAAACAGTATTTATTCTCGTTGCTGAAAACGAAGAACAAATCATCAACACTATTTTATCTCGTTGTCAATTGTTGCATTTCCCTGTTTTGAGTGAAAAAGACATTGCAGACACCTTGATAGCAGAAGAAGAATCTTTCCACGCTGAAGCTTCTAAAATTGCACACCAAGCGGAGGGAAACTATAACAAAGCCTTGCACATACTGCGCCACGACTCCAATGATTTGATATTTGAGAAATGGTTTATTTTATGGGTTCGTAGTGCTTTCAAAGCAAAAGGAAATGCGGCTGTTGTTGAAAATTTAATTGAATGGAGTGATGCCATTGCCAAATCTGGAAGAGAAACTCAAAAACGCTTTTTACACTATTGCCTGCAATTCTTTAGACAGGCGTTGCTCACGAATTACAAGGCAACAGCATTGGTTTTTATCGCTCCAGAAGACAAGAGTTTTGATTTGAACAAATTTGCTCCTTTCATCCACAGTGGTAATATTTTGGCTATTGAAAAAGAATTAAGCGATGCTCTATACCATATTGAGCGCAATGGAAATGCAAAAATCATTTTATTGGACCTCTCTGTAAAGTTGACCAAACTGTTGCACTTAAAAGAGGTTTAAACTACCGGGGGATTTCAAGATTGCCATTGCATCAACAAGCTTATGTAGATTTCAATACCAAACCGTGTTGTTTCTGCAAAGTATCTATTCTTACTTTCTTTGAAAGGGAAAACAAATCATAACAAAATTCTATTGTTGATTTGCATTGCCATAGAGTAAAACTATTGAAAAATAGCGCTATACAAACGCTTAGAGCGTTTTTTAGCAAGGCCCAAAGGGCAAGAGTGTGTTCACGTAAACAAAAGCGCTCAAAGAGCTTTAAAACCACTTTTTCGTGTTTTTAATCACGTAGATGAGTGAAGAATACTCTCTTGTGCGTCTTGCTTTCCAATTTGACTTGCATCCAATCAAAAACGCCTTTACATAATTATTCTTTTTGTTTTTATTCTGCTCACTTAAAAACGACACGTAATAAGCATCAAATATCATTGGAAGTGTATTTACAACTTCCATGCTTTGAAAAAAGAAAAGTCTTCGAATGGCTGTTTGCGAAAAGTGCCATAAATGTCTGGGGACATCATAAGCCGCCCAATACTTTGTGTAATGTTCCGCATCGTAGCTTTTAAAGTTTGGAGCTGCCACGACCAAAACCCCTTCAGGTTTCAATAATTTTTTCAGATTGAAAATGGTTTCGTCAAGGTTCGGAACATGCTCCAAAACATGCCACAACGTGATCACGTCGTAACTTAAAAATGTTGCAGAATCTTTTTTCAAATCTTCCAAAGATTTGTACAGTGCAATTTCCGAATTGCCACATTTTGACATTGTCGCATTTCTCCCTTTTTCATTTGGCTCTATACCCGTTACCTTCCAGCCATCGTTCGAACAAATCTTTAAAAAGTCACCTGTACCTGAACCGATATCTAAAATTTTTATCCTATCGGTATTGAAAGAATTGACCAACTTCAATTTCTTTTTTAAAGAGTAGTTTTTTACAATCTGGTAGACCTTATCCACCCAAGATCGTTTTGCATCTGTATGAGAAATATAGGCTTCGCTCTCATAATAGCGGGCCAAATCTTTGGTTGTTGGTTTGGGAGTGGTCAACAATAAATCCAAATTGTCATCTAAGAGCAAATCAAATTTTTCATTAGAGACGACGTAGTCTTTACAAGACACATAGGTTTCAAAAGTCGATGGCTTCGGGGGTTGATTTACGGCTCTAGCTGTCATAACATTGTCAATATTCATCCAACAAATACAGGTCTTTCTTTTCTGTTTTGGTCATTGTTCCACGTGGAACTGTTTCTTGTTATCGACCCATATACACCAACAAAACGGAAACATCACTTGGTGAAACGCCACTAATTCTGCTTGCTTGTGAGATCGTAACGGGTTTTATCTCGGTTAATTTCTGTCGCGCCTCTGTAGACAAAGATTTCACTTTCGTATAATCAAAGTTTTCTGGAATTGCCACATTTTCCAGCCGCGTAAGTTTGTCGGCATTTCTTTTTTCTTTGTCAATATAGCCCGCGTATTTTACGTGAATTTCTGTTTGCTCCACCACCTCTCTATCTATCCCATTGGCCGAAATAAATTCAGAAACTTTTGGAAACTTTTTCACGTCATCAAAAGTCAACTGTGGACGTGCTGCCAGTTTGAACATTTTCATAGACTGGGAAATGGAAGCTGAACTTTTTTCCTCTAAGATAGGATTCACGTCCTCGTGGCGAACACTTGTATCTCTTAAAAAAGACACAAACAAGTCTGTCTTTTTTTGCTTTTCCATCACACGATCCATACGCTCTTGAGAAGCGAGACCAAGTTCGTATGCTTTGGGAGTCAATCGCAAATCTGCATTGTCTTGACGCAACAAAGTCCTGTATTCTGCACGTGATGTAAACATTCGATACGGTTCTTCTGTTCCCTTAGTAATCAAGTCATCGATCAACACACCGATATAGGCTTCGTGACGCTTCAATACAAATGGCGCTTTGTTTTGCACTTTTAATGCAGCATTTATCCCGGCCATCATTCCTTGTGCTGCCGCCTCCTCGTATCCTGTTGTTCCATTGATTTGTCCCGCAAAGAACAAATTTTCTACAAGCTTTGTTTCCAAACTGTGTTTCAATTGCGTTGGTGGAAAAAAATCGTATTCAATCGCATAACCAAAACGCAAAAATTTCACATTTTCAAAACCTGCAACTTTCCGCAACGCTTTGTCTTGTATGTCTTCTGGTAAAGATGTAGAAAAGCCATTTACATAAATTTCCGTGGTATCCCAACCTTCAGGCTCCACAAAGATTTGATGCTTGTCTTTAGACGCGAAACGGTCAATTTTATCTTCAATAGACGGACAGTACCTAGGGCCTGTGCTTTGAATTCGACCATTGAACATCGGAGACCTGTCGAAACCAGAACGCAACAAATCATGCACCTCTTGCGAAGTATAAGCCATGAAACAAGAGCGCTGTTCTTCTAGAGTCGTTGTTTCCGACAAATAAGAAAATTTTTCTGGATTCTCGTCCCCAGGTTGTTCAATCATTTTCGAGAAGTCCAAGGAACGCGCATCCACACGTGGTGGCGTTCCGGTCTTCATGCGCCCCGCTTCAAAACCCACTTTTACAAGATCTTCGGTGATCCCTGTAGCAGCACTTTCCCCAGCACGACCTCCGCCAAAAGTTTTCTCTCCAATATGGATCAAACCATTGAGAAAAGTTCCTGCTGTAATAATTACTGTCTTCGCTTTGACATCAAAACCCAATGCCGTTTTGATTCCTTTGATTTGATTATCTTCAATCAATAAACCACGCACCATGTCTTGGTAAAAATCTAAATTTTCGGTTTGCTCGAGCATAGTGCGCCATTTTTCTGCAAAACGCATTCGATCGCTTTGTGCACGTGGACTCCACATCGCAGGACCTTTGCTCTTATTGAGCATCTTGAACTGAATGGCTGTTTCATCTGTGACGACACCGCTATACCCACCAAGGGCGTCAATTTCACGCACTATTTGGCCTTTGGCAATTCCCCCCATAGCCGGATTACAACTCATTTGTGCTATGTTCTGCAAGCTCATGGTAACCAACAGAGTTTTTGCTCCCATGTTTGCACTTGCTGCTGCGGCTTCTGATCCTGCATGACCCCCACCGACTACAATTACGTCATATGTATCTGTAAATAAACTCATTCCGATTCATGTTCCACGTGGAACTATGTGTTAACTATTTGATTTTCAATTATTTAAACAATTTTATACAGCTGTCCTCTTCGGATCTCATAATAGATTTCTGCTCTTCACTCTTATCCTTGTAGCCCATATAATGCAATACACCGTGTATCATCACGCGTTTTATCTCTTCTAGTGAAGCGACCCCAAATTCTTTCGCATTTTCTAACACACGTTCCACAGAAATAAATATATCACCACTCACCAATTTGCCCATGGTATAATCAAAACTAATGATATCTGTAAATGTATCGTGCTCTAGAAACTCAATGTTTAACTTTAGCAGATAGGCGTCGTCACAAAACACATAATTCAATTCACCCAATTCAAAACCATAAGAATTGATACATCGTAAAATCCAATTTGAATGCAACGCTTCCTCTTCTAGTTCGAACTTTGTTTCATAATTAAATTGTATCATGATAAAATTTTTGGCAAAGATACTTAAAAGTGTTGACTGTTTGCTTTTCAATATTGTGTTCGCTCAAATAGTTTTCAAACTAAATAGTTAGATTTCTCATCTAAGCACAGGATTTTTGTATTTTTGCCTTTTAAATTTTTTTCAGATGAACAACGTTAGAGTGCGCTTTGCTCCTAGTCCAACTGGACCTTTACATATTGGAGGTGTTAGAACAGCTTTGTACAATTATTTATTCGCAAAGAAACATGGTGGTGAATTTATTTTACGAATTGAAGACACCGACCAAACACGATACGTTGCGAATGCGGAAAAATACATCATTGATGCATTGGAATGGTGTGGTATGTCTTTTGACGAAGGACCAGGTAAAAATGAAAAATATGGCCCTTACAGACAATCTGAACGAAAAGGCTTGTACAAAGAATACGCCGAACGATTGATTTCAACAGGTAATGCCTATTATGCTTTTGATACTGCCGAGGAACTAGATGCTCATCGTAAAGACCACGAGGCAAACGGAAAAACATTTATTTACAATTGGCACAACAGAAACAAATTGACCAATTCTACCTCTCTTACCAAGGAGGAAGTTGAGCAAAGGATTGCCAATGGAGACGCATATGTCATTCGATTTATGATGTACCAGCCAGAAATTGATGCTGCAACTCTTTATGCAGAGGATTTGATTCGAGGACAAGTATCTTTCAAAAGAGAACTTTTGGACGACAAAGTATTGTTTAAGAGTGACGGAATGCCCACCTATCATTTGGCGAATATTGTGGACGATCATTTAATGTGCATTAGTCACGTCATTCGTGGTGAAGAATGGTTGCCATCATTGCCTCTTCACATTGCCTTGTACGAGGCTTTGAAATGGACGTCTCCTAAATTTGCGCATTTGCCCTTGATTTTAAAACCTGTGGGAAAAGGAAAATTAAGCAAACGCGATGGAGATAAATTAGGTTTTCCTGTATTTCCATTGAAATATACCAATGACAAAAACAAAGAAACTTCAAGAGGATACAGAGAGGAAGGTTATTTACCTGAAGCTTTTATAAATATGCTTGCTTTGCTCGGTTGGAACCCAGGAACCGAGAAAGAATTATTTTCTTTGGAGGAATTGACCGCTACATTTTCTTTAGACAGAGTGAGTAAATCGGGTGCAAAGTTTAGCCCTGAGAAAACCAATTGGTTCAACCAGCAATACCTTCTAAACACAAGCAACGAGGCTGTGACTGCTTTGTTTTTGCCCATTTTAAAACAACACGGCATAGCTTCGGAACCCGCTTATATCAACCAAGTGGTTTCTTTGGTAAAAGAACGCGCTGTATTTGTTCATGATTTATGGGATTTGGGTAGTTTCTTTTTTGTCAACCCTTCTGAGTTTGATACTAAAGCAACCAAAAAGCAATGGAAACCTTTCACGGCAGAAATTCTAAAGAACGTCATGACTGTTTTCCAAGGTATCGAAGATTTTTCTTCTGAAAACACTGAGAAGGTACTCAAAGAATGGATTTCTTCTGAAGAAATTGGCTTTGGAAAAGTCATGCAACCTTTGCGATTGAGCTTGGTAGGTGCCTTAAAAGGCCCGGACTTATTTGATATCATTGCCTTGATCGGAAAAGAAAACACCCTTGCACGTATCGCAAAAGCCATAGATGACTTAGGCTAACTATGTCTCAAAAAGGATGAATTCCATTGATGCGATTTTTATAAAAGAGCGCTTGCCTCTATGGGTCATTGCTTGAAAACCAACATAAAAAAACCTAGAATCTTTTTAAAACCTTTGCTTGTGCATTTGATTTTTTGTAATTTACATTTTTACGAACTAATTAAATTACGTTGCTATGACAAATTTTATTTTTTTCCTACCCGTACTTCTTATCGTTATCCTTGGCTTTTTTGTTGTCAAACAACAAACTACTGCCATTGTAGAACGTTTTGGTAAATTTTTAAGCATCCGTCAATCTGGACTGCAATTTAAAATTCCATTTATCGACAAAATCGCTGGCCGTGTGAGTCTGAAAATTCAGCAACTGGATGTTATTGTAGAGACCAAAACCAAAGACGATGTTTTTGTTCAATTAAAAATATCTGTTCAGTTTCAAATTCTCCGAGAAAAAGTATACGATGCTTTTTACAAACTCCAAAACCCACACGATCAGATTACGGCTTACATCTTTGACACGGTAAGAGCGGAAGTTCCAAAAATGAAATTAGACGATGTCTTTGAGAAGAAAGACGACATTGCACAAGCCATTCAACGCGAACTGAAAGAATCGATGTTAGACTACGGTTATGATATTGTAAAAGCCTTGGTAACAGATATTGACCCTGATTCGCAAGTAAAAGAAGCTATGAACAGAATCAACGCTGCGGAACGGGAAAAATTAGCGGCCCAATTTGAAGGTGACGCCCAACGTATTCTTATCGTAGAACGAGCAAAAGCAGAGGCCGAAAGCAAGCGTCTTCAAGGGCAAGGAATTGCAGACCAGCGAAGAGAAATTGCAAAAGGACTCGAAGAATCCGTAGACGTCCTAAACAAAGCAGGAATCAATTCCCAAGAGGCTTCGGCATTGATTGTTATTACGCAACATTACGACACCCTGCAATCCATCGGCTCTGACACCAACAGCAACCTTATTCTTCTTCCAAACAACCCCAATGCCGCGAGTTCAATGCTGAACGATATGGTCACCAGCTTGGTCGCTGCAAACAAAATCAACGACAATTCTGGTACATCTAAGTAACCGTTAAACTACCTCTACCTCTATGCAAGAAATTTACAATTGGTTTAAACGACCCTATTTTGTGAATACGAACCTCTTAACAAACTTATGGATCGACCTAGTGTTAGGTGCATCTGTATTTTTATTCCTTATTGTTTTTGAACCCTTTCATATTTCGTTGATGGGCAACAATAAAATTTTGTTCACATTAGGGTTCGGCGGCATCACATTTCTTGTAACCTATACCTATACATTGCTGTTTTTTGTTGTTTTCAAAAATTTTGCAAACGAAGACAACTACAACGTAGCAAAAAATATTTTATTTTTATCCTTAGTGATTTCTTCCATATCTTTGTTCAACTTTAAATACCAAGATTTCCTCTTTCGCATATTCGAACTGCCAGACCGGAGCACTTTTACACAGTCCTTTTTCAAAACATTGTCTGTTGGCACTTTTCCTGTTCTCTTATATACCTTATACACAGAGATCTATTTTCGTAGAAAACGACAGACAATAGCGGATCGAATAATGAAGATTAGAAACCTTTCTTCAAAAAAGAACTCAGACGTCGAAGAAATTACAATCCTTGGTAACAATAAAAACGACGCCATCGTTTTTAAAATAGATCGGTTGATCTATGTTAGCAGTGAAAAAAATTATGCCAGTTTTTTTTTAGCAACAGAAGGCGCCATTAGTGAAAAAGTTCTACGCACAACAATGACACAAGTTGAAAATGAGCTGAATTCTTATGAATATATTCACCGTTGTCACAAGTCTTACATTATCAATTCTGAATATGTAGAAAAAATTACAGGAAACGCAAGAGGTTACCAACTTCACATCAACAACCTTGAATTTTCTATTCCTGTATCAAGAAATTTTTCAAAAAGTATATTGTCTAAACTTTCAACTTCGTATTGAACCTTCCCGTTCATCACAAATACATCCTCTTCGTAACATCTTTTTTTTTTCTCCATGCTATTTCACTTTATTTGTACCTACAATGGTCGTTAATTTAGGAAGGTGCGATTATTGTTACAAATTGAGGTCGTGAATTTTGTTTTTTCACCAAAAACTGGGGGGTTTTATTGTGAAATCTAAGACAGAATTTCCAAATTTTCGAAAAAAAACAGGAACCAAAAGGCTCCTGTTTTTGATTTTTCCTTGAAGTCCTTTTATTTCTTATCTTCTTTTGTCGTATCAATTTTATCGTCTTCTTTAGAGGCGTTTTTAAACTCTTTGATACCGCTTCCCAATCCACGCATCAATTCTGGAATTTTTCTTCCTCCAAACAATAACAACACAACTACTATGATAATGATGACTTGAGGCCCTCCTATCATTCCTAAAAACACACTTAATTGGCTCATTTTTTTCTATTTATAACAAAGATACTAAATTGATTTCTATTCCTTAAAAGCGAGGATACTAATTTATTCTGCTTCTTGCTCATGAATGGTTCCGCCCAAAAATTTTGTAGTTTTGATCGATTTTGGGTTTCCTCTATACGTCACCGTACCTCCCAACTTCACCTTCGCATCTAATATATCTTGTACGTAAATTTGTGCATCCGCTCCAGTACCTACTGTAATGTCGGTCTGTTTGGTTTCCATATCTGCGGCGTTGTAATTACTTCCTGTCGATATTTCAACTTTCTGAGATTTTGCTTTTCCTGAAACATAGACATTTCCGCCTGTAACGGCTTTGACTTTCAAATAATCCACATCCACATCCAATCTAATGTTTGCTCCCTCTTGGACATCAATATTCAATTGTGTTTGTTCAAATTTTTCATTTGATGTTATCAAGGCCCCTTGGTTGGCATCTAATTCTGCAATATTCCCAGTATAAAATAATTGAATTTTAACAGATTTTGAATCAAAAAGACTCTTCAGCTTCATAGAAATTTTTAAGATGCCTTTTTTATTACGAACTGCCACTTGTGTCGCTTTTGAACCTTTTATTTCCAATTTTTGTATATCAGACTTCACCAGATTTACCTCCAATCCGTTAAAGACTTTCAACTCATCAAAATCCTTTAAATTTTCTACTATCACATCTTGTGCAAAACAACATAATGAGCACAACAAAAAGCTTATTCGGATCCAATTTTTCATGTCATAAATTTATAAAAATTATACCACTATATAGAAGTCTAAGTGTTTTCTTTCCAAATCTGCATTTTTAACCTTTACAACAACTTCATCTCCTAATTGGTATTTTTTTTGTGTGTCTTGACCCACCATTGCATATTGCTTTTCATCAAAAATATAGTAATCATCTTTAAGATCTCTTGTTCTTATCATTCCCTCACATTTATTTTCAATGATTTCGACGTAAATACCCCAATCCGTTACTCCTGATATGACTCCTTTGAATTCTTCATTTTCATGATCTTGCATGTATTTGATTTGCATATATTTGATAGAATCCCTTTCCGCTTTGGTTGCTAAATATTCCATCTCTGACGCATGTTTGCATTTTTCTTGATATTCTTCTTGGTTGGGCGCTTTTCCTCCATCTAAATAATGCTGTAACAATCGGTGCGCCATGACATCTGGATACCTTCGAATCGGAGATGTAAAATGAGAATAATACTCAAAAGCCAATCCATAATGTCCTATGTTTTGCGTCGTATACTCTGCCTTGCTCATCGATCGAATTGCCAGGGTTTCAATCATATTGGATTCACCTTTACCCTGCACATCCTTTAGCAACTGATTCATCGACTCAGAGGTTGATTTCCTAGACTGTATATCAATTTGGTAGCCAAATTTATGGACAATCCCTTGCAATGCGGTTAATTTATCTATGTTCGGTTCGTCATGTACTCTGTATATAAATGTATTTTTTGCCTCTTTTCCTCCTTTTTTACTAACAAATTCAGAAACTTTTCTATTGGCTAAAAGCATGAATTCTTCGATCAACTTGTTCGCATCTTTCGATTGTTTGAAATAGACTCCTAACGGATTGGCATCTTCATCTAACTGAAACTTCACCTCTACTTTGTCAAAAGTTATCGCGCCTGCGTTTAGTCGTCTTTTACGCATTTTTTTTGCCAAAACATCCATTTTCAACACCGCATTTACAACGTCTTCAGAAACTATATAACTGCCATCTTGAATAGATATCATTTCTGGAATCGCAATCGTTTCGTTCTCTTTTCCTTTTTCAATAATCACCTGCGCTTCCTCGTAGGCAAAACGTTGATCTGAATAGGTAACAGTTCTTCCATACCACTCCTTGATAATTTTAGCATTGTCATTCAATTCAAAAACAGCTGAAAAAGTCAACTTTTCCTCGTGAGGACGCAAAGAACATACTCCATTTGATAATTTTTCTGGCAACATAGGAACTACTCTATCCACCAAATATACAGAAGTAGCTCGTTCGTAGGCTTCTTTTTCTAGTTCAGAATTCTGATCAATATAATGCGAAACGTCTGCTATGTGAATCCCTATTTCATAATTCCCATTTTCTAATACTTTGAAAGAAAGTGCATCGTCAAAATCTTTAGCGTCTTTCGGATCTATAGTAAAAGTCAAATCTTTCCGCATATCGCGTCTCTTTGAAATTTCTTTTTCTGTAATAGAAACGTCCAAATTTTCTGCTTCTTGCTCTACGGCTTTCGGAAATTCATAAGGCAGACCATATTCTGCCAAAATACTATGAATTTCAGTATTGTGCTCGCCTGGCTTTCCTAATACTTGTGTGACTTCACCAAAAGGGTTTTTTGAATTTTGTGGCCAATCTGTTAAATTGGCGATTACTTTGTCTCCATCAACTGCTCCATTTAAATGATCTTTAGATACAAATATATCTGCATACATTTTTGAATTATCTGGAACTACAAATCCAAAACTTTTACTCAATTGTAGCACTCCAACAAAGCTTGTTTTTGCTCTTTCTATAATTTCAACCACATCTCCTTCTTTTTTAGAGCTTCTTCTTTTGTTGTACACAAAAACTTTTACCGTGTCATTGTGCAATGCCCGATTTATATTTGTCGAAGGTATAAAAACATCATTCTCAAAATCATCACAAACCAAATAACCATTGCCACTTGACGTCAGATCCAAAATTCCGATATGGTAATTTTTAGTTGCGAGAACGCGGTATTTTCCTTTTGCTATTTCTTCTAACTTGCCCTGTCCTTTGAGCTCTTCTAATTTTTTAATGACTTGACCTCTTCCATCGGCATGTGTAATTTCCAGTTTTGAACAAATTTGCTTGTAATTCAAACTTTGTGCACTATTTTTATTCAAAATAGCTATGATATTTCGGGTAAGGTCTTTAATAACATTTCCCTTTTTTTTATAATTTTTTTTCTTTTTTGGCATCTATCCTTGATTAAAAAATAAAAGTACAAAAACAATCATCAACTTAGATTTTTGTTTGTTACACTTGTGAACAAAACTAGTCTTTTAAAATTAGCTAGTGTTATTACTATTGTAAAATGAAGAGCGTATTGAAAAAGTAGTTATAAACATCTATATATATTAGTCATTTTTCTTTTAAATTTAAAAAAAACAATTATGGTATATGATAGTCTGTGAATAACTAGTATAATTTGATTGAATATTAATTGGAAAATAAGAATTACATAGTTTATAAACAGCTATTCACAAGTTATGAAATACATAAACGACTTAAAATCATTACTCTTGCGAAGGTTATTAACAAGCGTCTTCTTTGATAACATTTCTAATCTTTTTAATGTTATTTATAAATTTGACTTTTGATAAGTGGTCTATAAAATGTTCATAACTGTTCTTAAAATAATTGAAAATAAATTTGCACAATTGACAAGCAATGCTGTATTGTTTTTTTCAAAGAAACCACCAAATTTAGTTGTTCTTTTTTACTTCTATTTGTTAACAAATTATAAGTTAAGCTAACCTCTTAATTTATAATATTTTAAAAAAAACTTGTCAGACGCGTTGTTGATAACGAACGATTTTATAAAAAAGAAGATTGAATTGTTTGATACTGAATGTTTTGTAGTGGGGTACATTTTATTGTATTTTTGTTTTCGAATTAATAAGATATAAAAAATGAAAATAGCCATAGGAAATGATCATGCTGGACCAGAATACAAATTTGCCATTGTAAAATTGTTAGAAGAGCGAGGAGTTGAAGTTGTAAATTTCGGAACGGATAGTTTTGACAGTGTGGATTATCCTGATTTTGCACACAAGGTAGCTGCAGCAGTAGACACCTCTGAAGTAGATTTTGGAGTTCTTATTTGTGGAAGTGCCAATGGTGTTGCAATGACGGCAAATAAATATCAGAATGTTCGTGCTGGTTTGTGTTGGACCAAAGAAATCGTGTCATTGATCAAACAACACAACAATGCAAATGTTTTATGTGTACCTGCGAGGTTTACTTCTATTCCTCAAGCCTTACAGATGGTTGAAACTTTTTTAGATACCACATTCGAGGGAGGTCGGCATCAAAATAGAGTATCGAAAATAAGCTGTTCTTAAAAAAGGTGAAAATCAAAAGAACAGATTTTCGTCTTTTTTTAATAGCCTAAATTTTTACGTGTTCGTTTCAGTACAGTTGAAGCAATTTCTCGTGCTTTTTCAGCCCCAATGAGAAGCGCTTTGTCTATTTCATCCAAATTGTTCATATAATAATGATAGCGTTCTCTTTCTACAGAAAATGTATCGATAAGAAGTTCGTAATATGCTTGCTTTGCGTGTCCGTATCCAAAATTTCCACCCAAATATTTGGCTTTTAAGTGTTCTATTTGTTCCTTCGAAGCAATCAACTTGTACAAAGCAAATAAATTGCAGGTGTCAGGGTTTTTGGGTTCTTCTAAAGGAGTGCTGTCTGTTTGAATTTTCATTACTTGTTTGCGCAACTTTTTATCCTCTAAAAAAATATCGATGGTATTTCCTTGAGATTTGCTCATCTTACCTCCGTTGGTACCAGGAACATACATGGTATCTTTTTGAATTTTAGCTTCTGGTAAAATAAATGTTTCTCCCATTTGATGATTGAACCTACTCGCAACATCACGCGTCATTTCTAGGTGTTGCAATTGATCTTTACCGACAGGAACAATTTCTGCATCGTACAATAATATGTCAGCAGCCATGAGCATTGGATAAGAAAACAATCCTGAATTTACATCTTCCAAACGATCTGCTTTGTCTTTAAAGGAATGGGCCAATGTCAATCGTTGGTAAGGAAAAAAACAACTCAAATACCATGAAAGCTCCGTTGCTTCAGGAACATCACTTTGTTTGTAAAATACAGATTTTTGAACATCTAAACCAAAAGCCAACCACGCGGCAGCAGTACTGTAGGTGTTTTTCCTCAACGTCTTACCGTCTTTTATTTGGGTCAATGAGTGCATGTCTGCAATAAACAAAAACGACTCGTTGTTTGGATCGTTCGCCATTTCAATAGCGGGCACAATAGCTCCTAATAAATTTCCTAAATGTGGGGTACCAGTACTTTGAACACCTGTTAATATTCTTGACATTTTGTAATGTTTGAGCTACAAAAGTAAACATTCTACAAGAATTTTTTCAAGCTTCAAAGAGATAAATGTTAAATAGAAAGGTCTGTTAGATTTTGAGTACTTTTGAAAACATGAAAAAATTAATAGCGAATGTGTTCATATTGCTTTGGCGTATTTGGTTTTATGTTCTTTTCGGCGGGGTCATGCTTTTAGGAGCTCCTGTTTTGTTCATTGTAACAGCCAAAGAAAAGTGGTACCCATTATTTTTTAAAACAGCTCAAATTTGGGCCAAAATAATTCTGTTAGGTATGGGATTTCGGGTGTCACAAGAAGTGATAGAGGAGGCCATGCCAGATAAAAGTTATGTTTTTATCGCCAACCACACTTCCATGATTGACATTATGTTGATGTTAGCAGTCGTTAAAAACCCGTTTGTTTTTGTAGGAAAATCAGAATTGGCAAAAATACCTGTTTTTGGATATTTTTACAAAAAGACTTGTATTTTGGTGGACAGGGCCGATTTAAAAAGTAGACAACAAGTTTTTAAAGAGGCGCAAAGAAGAATTGATACGGGTTTGAGTATTTGTATTTTTCCTGAAGGCCTGGTCCCAGCTGACGAATCCATTGTGTTGTGCGATTTTAAAAAAGGAGCATTTCGTTTGGCAATAAAACATCAATTACCCATAGCCCCACTTGTTTTTTACGACTGTAAGAAATACTTTTCCTATACTTTTTTTAGCGGTTCTCCAGGGGTTTTGAGAGTAAAAAAATTACCAATTTTTTCAACGGAAACGTTGGAAATTGGAGCTGAAAGAGAATTGAAAAAAGCAACATACAATTTAATTTACCAAGAATTGGTAAAGACAAATTCCTGACTACCCTTTAAAGCCATGTTGATAATTCATCGTTTCAAATCGCTTGATTTTTTTTGCGATTTTTAACAAAGGAGTTATGTTTTCCAATTTTTATAAGGGTTTTTGGATAGCTCAGAATTGTAATATAGGACATTGCCTGTAACTTCTTTGCCCAGCCAAGAAGGTTTTGTAAAGTTTTCATCTTCTTCGGTCAATTCTATTTCAGCAACCACCAAACCTTCATTTTCTCCTGAAAACACATCGACTTCAAAAGTATGCTTACCGGATTTTACGAGGTAACGTATTTTTTCGAGCACTTCTTTCTCACAAAGCTTCAAAAGAAGGTTTGCATCCTCCAGAGAAATTTCTTTTTCAAATTCAAGTCGACTCGTTCCGCTTTCGTTGCTTCTCCCTTTGATGGTTAAAAAACCTTGTTCGTTCGAAACACGGACGCGTACGACTCGGTTTTTATGAGAGTTTAAAAAACCTTGCTTGATTATTTTTTGATCAAAACTTTCTGTGATGAAAGATGTATTATTTACTAAAAATTTTCGTTCTATTTCAAGATTCATTTTGCGGGTTAAGTTTTTTATAAAACTACTAAATTAATTGGTTGTGAAGGTTTCGAATAATAATAAATATATTTGTAGCATGCGCAAAGAACAACTGAAATTTTTAGAACGAATAAGACTTCTTGTTTTGTTAGTAAGTTTTAATTTTTGGGCACAGACAGATTACAGTGCAACATGGACGGATTTTTATTCCTACAGAAACGTAAAAGACTTTGCGATGGGGGGGGATGACTTGTATTCAATAGTTGACAATTCTGTGTTTGTTTATGATCAAAATTCAGAAGAATTAAAAAAGCTGTCTTCCATTCAAGGACTTTCAGGGGCAGTGACCTCTGCAGTGTACTACAGCGCGGAAAACTCAATGTTGGTGGTAGGCTATGAGAATGGATTAATTGATATCATCGACAACAACGAACTTGTAGATAGGATTGTAGCCATAGCGCTTTCTGAAGTATCCAATGAAAAGAAAATTAATAAGATTTACGAACACAACAATCTTTTGTATTTGGCGATGCCTTTCGGAATTGTTACCTATGATATTGGAAACAAAGAATTCAGGGATACATTTTTTATTGGCCCCAACTCCTCCGCACTAGAAGTATATGATATCATAATACACAGCACTACAATATACGCAGCCACGGAAGCGGGAATTTATACAGCTAGTTTGGATCAAAATTTGAATGATTTTAACAATTGGACTGCCCGTTTTACAGGAAGTTTTGACAATTTTAAATTACTTCAAGGGGATTTGTTGTGTACGAAAGGGAGAGATGTTTTTAAAATAGTGAACGAGGATACACTTGAGCAGAAAATAAGCATGTCTTCAACGGTAGTTGATTTACATTCAGATGGCGTAAGTTTGATTGTAGGAACGAGTGTCAATGCCAAAGTTTTTGATGTGAATTACACAGAAACAGTAAGGTTTACGGAAAGCGACATCAATTCAGTATTGATCCATGGAGCGACTGTTTTTTTAGGAACCTCTTCCAAAGGAGTGTTGAAAAGTCTTTTGTCGAAACCATCGGACTTTTTAGAAATTCACCCCAAAGGACCTTTGTCAAATAATGTTTTTTCAATCTCCGTGAAAAACAATCATGTGTGGATTGTTTATGGAGGTTATAATAGAGCGTATGGCCCACTTGGAAAGAAAAAAGACATCAGCCATTTCAACGGGACCGAATGGATTCATATTCCGTACACGTCATTCAATGCAAAGGATTTGGTCAATGTAACATTCGATCCAGACAATATAGAGAAAGTTTATGTGAGTTCGTGGTCAAGCACGAACGGCACTCCAAGCAACGAAACAGGCGGGGTGCTGGTTTTAGAAAACAACAAATATGTCGATTTCTGGAACAATTACAACAGCAAGTTAGAACAAGCTCTTCCCGAAAATGCGGCTTCTGTTACGGTAAGAATAGATGGAACAGGTTTTGATAGTGGCGGAAATTATTGGGTTGCAAACAGCTTGGCTCCCGGGACGGTTTTGAAGAAAAGAACACCAGATGGCACGTGGTCTAATCACGATATGGAGGTTTCAGGTCTGTCTGTGGATATGAATAAGATGATCGTTGATAGCCGAGATAATATTTGGATAGGCACACGTGGTTTAGGCTTGTTTGGATACTCTTCAAAAACGAATGAACCGGTAATATTGACAGTAGAAAACGGACTTCCAACGGACAATGTGAGAGCTATCGCTACGGACACTAGGAACAATCTTTGGATTGGAACCTCCCAAGGTTTGGTTGTTTTAAGAGATGTAGACAATGTTTTTTCTGACAGTTTTGAACATCCAGGACCAGTGATCATTGTGGATGATGGATCCAATCAAAAGCTGTTAGGAACCTCAGAAGTGAATGCAATTTTGGTAGACGGAGCAGACAACAAATGGTTTGGAACTACAAATGGAGGTGTTATACAAACAAACGATAAAGGAGATGTAACACTTGCGAGTTTTAATACTGAAAATTCACCATTGCCATCAAACAATATTCGGAGCATACAAATAGATGAAAGCACAGGAAAATTGTATTTTTTAACGGACAAAGGAATGGTTTCTTTTGCCAGTGACATAGTACCTTACGGAGAAGAATTGACAGAGGTCTATGCCTTTCCCAACCCCGTATTGCAAAAACACAATGAAGTAACTATCTCAGGAAAAGATGGAGCAACGCTGCCTTATGGAACAAATATAAAAATTTTGGACGTTGCAGGAAATTTGGTTTTTGAGACCAATACCCTTGAAGGGCAGTCCCGTTTTGGAGGAAAAGTTGTTTGGAACAAAATGAATTTATCAGGAAATAAAGTGGCTTCCGGAGTCTATATTGTACTGCTATTCAACGCAGATGGCTCTCAAACCTCCACGACTAAAATTGCCATAGTCAATTAATGCAGATCACCACACAAGCCATTGTTTTGAATTCCATTAAATATGGAGATTCCAGTTTGATTGTAAAATGTTTTACAAAAAAGTCGGGCATGAAGTCGTACATGCTCCGAGGTGTTCTAAAAAGTAAGAAAGGAAAATTAAAACCCGCATATTTTCAACCTTTGAATCAGTTAGAGCTCACCGCTTCACACAACAACAAAGGGAACTTAAACAGCCTTAAAGACACACGAATTACTTATCCATACGAAACCCTGTATCAGAATTATACAAAACAAGCAGTCGCCTATTTTTTGGCGGAAATATTGAACAATTGTTTGCAAGAGAATGAGGAGAATAAAGCGCTTTTTCTCTTTTTAGAAACATCCTTAAAATGGTTAGATTTACATCAAAATTCAGAAAACTTTCATTTGGTTTTTCTAATAAATCTCACCAAATACCTAGGTTTTTATCCAGAAATATCCGGCTGTGAAAAAAATTATTTTGGACTCAAAGAAGGAAAGTTTTTAGAGAGCCCACCGTATACTGATTTTGTGTCAGGTAAAGAATTAATTCTTTTCAAAGGTCTGTTAGGCACAAATTTTGATATGCTAACAACGGTACTTTTAAATGTGGCTGACCGACAAAAACTATTAGAGATTCTTATGAAGTATTTTGAACTTCATTTATCAGGATTCCGTCGGCCACGATCCATTCAAGTATTGAAAGAATTGTTTAGTCAATGACGAAAATAGTAATAGTACTTTCTTTGTTTTGCAGCGTTTTTGTGAAAGCTCAAACGCTCACAATCGTGGAAAATGATTTAGGAATTCCTGTCAAAGGCGTTTCCATATCCAACAAAGACAAATCCATCATTGTTTTTACAAACAACGAAGGAAAAGCAGCACTCTCTGCGTTTTCAAAAAACGCCGACCTTTTTGTATATCATTATTCCTATGCAAAGTTAAAAACAAATTACAGAGAGTTGCGTCAAAAAGGTTTTTTAGTAGCCTTAAATAAAGTGACAGAAAAATTAGAAGAAGTCGTGTTGTCCCTTTCAAAAGGAAGAGAGAATTTAGATAGAATTGCTGAACAAACAGTGATCTTTACCGCAAAAGAAATACAAAAAAAATCTCCTCAAACTTCTGCAGATTTATTGGCATTGGCGCCTGGAATTAAGGTTCAAAAAACACAATTTGGTGGAGGAAGCCCTGTACTACGAGGTATGGAATCGAACCGGGTGCTTCTGGTTATAGATGGTGTTCGTTTGAACAATGCCATTTATAGAAAAGGGCACCTTCAAAACACACTAACAGTTTCCCCGTCAATGTTAGACAGGGTCGAAGTTATTTTTGGTCCAGCATCCATGTCCTATGGGTCTGATGCTTTGGGAGGGGTCATTCATTATTACACGAAAAACTTGAAAACCTCTCAGTCCAAAGAAGTAAATTCTTCCTTGTTTAGCAGAGTAAATTCGGTAAACAATGAATTCACCACTCAATTTGATGCAGAATTGAGTTTTCAAAAATGTGCTTTTTACACGAATGTGTCTTTTTCTTCTTTTGGAGATTTGCGGATGGGAAAAAGACGGTCACATGGTTTTGATTATTGGGGAAAAGTATTCGAATATTCAAAAAATACAGAAGAGGTCTTTGAGAATACAAGCGATGTAAATACAAATCCGAACGTGCAAAGAAATACAGGTTATTCTCAAAAAGATTTCCTACAAAAAATTTATTTACCAGTATCAAACGATACAGAGATGATGTTGAATTTTCAATATTCAGAATCTTCTCACATTCCGAGGTTTGACAAACTTACAGAGCGAACCAATTCTGGAGATTTGAAATTTGCGGAATGGTCGTACGGCCCTCAAAAAAGGCTTCTTTTTTCTACCCAAATATCTTTAGACGAGGTCAATACTTGGATTGACAAAGGAACGGTCACTTTGGCTTACCAAGACGTCAAAGAATCGAGAATTCAAAGGAAGTTTGCGAGCCTGTTTGAGCGCTCTACGAGAAAGGAAAATGTAAAAGTTTTTAGTTTCAATGCTGATTTCTCAGTAGCATTGACAGAGAAGAGCAAGAGAATTTTAACATATGGTTTGGAGGCGGTTTACAACAAGGTGCATTCCAAGGCCACAGGTGCGATTTTAGACGTTGATTTTTCAAACAATAAAATTACAGGAGTTGACCGTTATTTCGATATTCAGACGCGCTACCCAGACGAAGGAAGCGATTATTCTACCCAGGCCATGTATGTGGGGTATCGTCAAGATATAAATGCTAAAAACACTTTGAATACAGGAATACGTTTCACCAATACGCAATTAAATGCTTTTTGGGGAATTTCTTCTGAGGGAGCAATTGTGCTTCCTAGTGAAAAAATTTCTTTGAAAAATGCTTCGGCCACAGCAACCGTTGGACATATCTACAAGCCGTCAAATTTGACAAAAATTAGTGTGGTGTTGTCTTCTGGTTTTCGTTCTCCAAATATTGATGATATTGGTAAAATCAGAGAAAAAAATAGAAATGTTACGGTGCCGAACATAAATTTAAAACCGGAGTATGCATACAATTTAGAAGCGGGAATCAGACATTCTACAGAAAATCGCAGATTTCATTTAGGGTTCAATGCCTATTATACAATTTTAGACAATTACATTATAAGAGCTCCCTTTGACATGGTTGCTAAAAAAGAAGGTTTTTCAGAAATTCAATACGAAGGAGAGGCAACGCAAGTTTTTGCCAATTTAAATAGAGGAAGCGCCTATGTTCAAGGAGGAACCTTCAATTTTAGAGGAGAAATAAATGAACACTGCTTTGCAAATGGGTCCTTGACCTATACCCAAGGAAGAACAATCGATACAAAAGAACCGCTATCTTCCATTCCTCCTCTCTTTGGAGATATTTCTTTGGGATTCAAAAAGCGCAGATTGCAGGGGACGCTTCATTTCGTTTTTAACGCTGCAAAAAAAGTAGCAGATTACAACTTAAGTGAAGGAATTGACAATATTGAACAAACACCGATTATCGATAAAAATGCAATGTCAGCTGATGAAAAATATGCAGGAACCCCGAAATGGTCCGTTTTAAACTGTTCTTTTGACTACGAATTGAAAGCCCACATAGATTTGCAAATCAAAGTGGATAATATTTTTGACCAACACTACAAAGAATTCGCCTCCGCCATAAGCGCCCCAGGAAGAAATTATTCCGCATCTGTGCGCTATCTTTTTTAAGAAACCCAACAATTATAGCTATTTTTGCTGTAATGAAGTATACCTACGGAAAAAAAGACAAATTAAAGAGTAAGAAAAGCATTGAAGAATTGTTTATCTGCGGAGAAACAATCACTTCATACCCTTTAAGACTGGTTTTTTTGGAAGGAGAAAAAAGTTTCCACCCATCATTACTTACGGGTGTTTCCGTACCCAAAAAAAAAGTTCCCAAAGCTGCTAACAGAAACCGAATCAAACGTTTGATGCGAGAATCTTTTCGTTTGCACAAAGCCTTTTTTTTTGAGGAACTAAAAAGCGATTGCAATGCCATGATTATTTTTTTGAACCAAGAAGAAATTCCACTTGATTTGTTGAATACTAAAATGAAAAAATTGGCGTTCAAATTTGGAGCAAGGATCAAGGAAAAAAACAAAGGCAATTTGTAGAATAAATTTATGTTGAAACGATTATTTGATATTCTATTTTCTTCGTTGGTACTCCTTCTTTTTTTGATTTGGATGGCTCCTTTTGTTGCGTTGATTATAGTTTTGACGACGGGAGAGCGGCCGTTTTACAAGCAAGCAAGAATGGGAAGAAATGGAAAACCATTTCAGATATACAAGTTTCGAAGTATGAAAGGAGTACCCCCTAAGAACGACCCTTTGCTTTCAAGAGAAGAAACTCAGCGAATTACAAAATTTGGAAAATTTTTAAGAAAATACAGAATTGACGAGTTTCCTCAATTTTACAATGTTTTAAAAGGACAAATGAGCATTGTAGGGCCCCGTCCAGAAAGAGCACATTTTTTAAACTTGATCATTCGTCATATTCCGCGTTACAAAGAACTTCAAAAATTACGGCCTGGAATTACTTCTCTTGGTCAAATTCGTTACGGATATGCCGATTCTTTAGAGCAAATGAAATTAAGAGCGAGATACGATCTAGTTTATCTAGATAACTTATCTTTGTGGACGGATATAAAAATCATTCTTTACACCCTAATAGTGGTTGTCAAAGGAAAAGGAAAGTAACACGTAGTCCTGATGTTTCGGGAGTAAACAAACAATATACAATGAACATTCTTATTTTAGGCTCGGGAGGTAGAGAACATGCTTTTGCATTAAAATTATCTCAAAGTAATCAAAAACCATCACTTTTTATGGCTCCTGGAAATGCAGGAACCTCAAAAATAGCGACCAATTTGCCGATTGACCCGGTAGATTTTCAGGCTGTAAAAAAAGAAGTTTTGGAGCATCGTATTTCAATGGTTATTGTGGGGCCTGAAGCGCCTTTAGTTGCCGGAATACACGATTATTTTCTGAGCGACAACGATTTGAAGCACATTCCCGTGATTGGACCGAAAAAAGACGGAGCAGAATTGGAGGGTAGCAAAGAGTTTTCGAAACAATTCATGAAAAAACACGGCGTGCCAACAGCTGCGTATGAGGCGTTTACAGCAGAAACACTGGCAGCAGGAAAAATTTTTCTTGAAACCTTGAAGCCGCCGTTTGTATTAAAAGCAGATGGACTTGCAGGAGGAAAAGGGGTCTTGATTTTAGATTCTTTAGAAGAAGCCAAGGCTGAGCTTGAGGACATGCTGACCAATCAAAAGTTTGGAGAAGCCTCATCAAAGGTAGTGATTGAAGAATTTTTAGACGGAATAGAATTATCTGTGTTTGTTTTAACAGACGGAAAAAGTTACAAAGTATTGCCTTCAGCAAAAGATTACAAAAGAATTGGTGAAGGAGACAAAGGCTTGAATACAGGAGGTATGGGCGCTATTTCTCCCGTACCTTTTGCAGACGAAGCTTTTTTAGCCAAAGTAGAAGAACGTGTTGTAAAGCCAACCGTTCAAGGATTACAGAAAGACAACATCGATTACAGAGGGTTTATCTTTATAGGCTTGATGAATATTGACGGAAATCCATTTGTGATTGAATACAATGTTCGTATGGGAGATCCAGAAACAGAAGTTGTCATTCCAAGAATTCAATCTGATTTGTTAGAATTGTTTCAAGGAGTAGCGACGCAAACATTGCATGAAAAATCATTCGAATTGACCGATCAAACAGCAACAACTGTGATGCTTGTTGCAGGAGGGTACCCCGAAGCTTATGAAAAAGGCAAAACAATCAAAGGCCTAGAAAGCGTAGAAGGAACGACTGTTTTTCATGCGGGAACAACGTTTTCTGGAGAAAATATTGTGACCAATGGAGGCAGGGTAATGGCATTCACTTCTCTAGGGAACACGATGGAAGAAGCCCTGAAAAAATCTTACAGCAATATACAAAAAGTTTGTTTTGAGGACATGAATTTCCGTACAGATATTGGTTTTGACTTGAGATAAAAATAATTTTCTTTTGAATATAAGGTACTACAAGTTACTTAGGCTAAATAGCTTTCTGAAAAGTAATCGAATCAAGCTTTTAGGCTTGTACGTATTGCATATTCTGAAGAAGAGGTATTTAGCAGTTCATTTCGATCCCGTAAACGCCTGTAATTTGAGATGTAAAATGTGTTATTTTACAGACAAAGATTATGTCAAAAAAACAAAAGGAATTTTCCCCGTTGAAGACTTGCCACTTTTAGGAAAGGCTCTGTTAAGGAGAGCTCTTAAATTCCAAATTGGATGTGGAAAAGAACCTACTTTGTACAAGGATTTAGCGAAGGTAATACAGTTAGGAAAAGATTACCAGGTGCCATATATTTCGATGACCACAAATGCAAATTTGATTGAGAAAGAAGAATTGAAAAATTGGTGTCAATCAGGATTGGATGAGATTACAGTTTCTTTGCATGGGACCGTCAAAGAAACTTATGAAGAGATGATGGGAAAAGGAGATTTTCAAAAATTTCTTCAAACATTGCGTTACATTACCGAAGTAAAAGAAGAGTTTCCAGACTTTCAATTGCGAGTAAATTACACTTTCAATGAAGACAATTTTAACGAATTAGTTCAATTTTGGTCTGTTTTTGAAAGAATAAAAGTGGATGTATTACAAATAAGACCAATTAAAAAATTGGGAAATACAACCTATAGTAATTTTAGTATTGAAAAGATTTTACCGAATTATCAAGTGGTTTGTGATCTTTTGAAAAAAGAGTGCAAAGAAAGAAAAACGACGCTGATGGCTCCTAGTCTGAAGCAACTGCAAACGGACGTTTCCACCGCGAGTATTCTCCATGATTTTGCATATGTTTACACAAGTCCAACAGACTTTTACAAAGAGGATTTTGAATGGAAAAAAGAATCGTATGACGAGTACCAAAACCGAAAAGGGTTTCAAAAGAAAATAATTGGTTTGCTGTTCTCCTCAAATAAAAAATTACAGAGATTGCTCAGTCAAAAATTGAATTACGAGATTGTCTAGCAATAAAAAAAAGAGATTAAGAGCAGTCAGAAAGAATCATCATTAAGCTCTTTTCAGTGTAAAATAAAAGGTAGAACCTTTGCCGTATTCACTTTCCAAAGAAATGGTTTCCTTGTGCGCTTCAATAATATGTTTTACAATTGCCAAACCTAAACCAGAACCCCCTTGGTCTCTAGAACGACTTTTGTCAACTCTATAAAAGCGCTCAAAAATACGACCGATATTTTCTTTTTTGATTCCCTCTCCGTTGTCAATGACTTTCAGAAGGATTTTATCGCTGCCTGATGCTTCGATGGACACCATTACCGTGCCCCCAAATTCTCCATATTTAATTGCGTTTACGATAAGATTGATCAATACTTGTTCTATTTTTTCAGGATCACCGAGTGCGTAAATGGGAAACTCATACAGTTTGTCAAATCGCAAGACCATATTTTTCTTTTTGATTTTCATTTCAAAAAGATCAAAGACATTTTGCACAACTTCTAAAATATTGAAAGGCTCTACTTGGATGTTCAATTCGTTGCTTTCCAATTTGGAAATCATATCCAAATCTTTTACAATAGAAGCCAAGCGTTCAACGCCAATATTGGCTCTTTCTAGGTAGCGATTTCTAATTTCTTTGTCATCAGCAGCTCCTTCAATCAGGGTTAATAAATAGCCTTGGACTGTAAACAAAGGAGTTTTTAACTCGTGCGAAACATTTCCTAAAAACTCTCTTCTATAGGCTTCTCTTTCATTCAAAGATTCAATTTCCAGTTGTTTGTCTTCTGCAAATTTTTTCACTTCCCTAGAGAGCGATTCAATATCCGTGGTGATGATATTTTTGTTCAAGCTATTGAGATCCAACAAGGAAACATCTTCATAAATCTGTCGAACCCGATTGAAAATAAAGTTTTTTACGCGCGATTGTAAGAGAATAAAAGAGAAAATAAGAGCGACACCAAAAATGTAAAACGTAGTTTTGAAATCAGAAATTTGATATTTAGAGTAAAGAATACAAAAATATCCAACCGAAACAGAAAAACTAAAGATCAATGCGGTTGAAAACGAAAAAGAATACGGGTTTTTAACTTTCATTCAACACAAATTTGTATCCGACACCTTTTACAGTTTTAAAATACGTGTCTCCAAACTTTTCTCGTAACTTACGGATATGAACATCGATTGTTCTTCCTCCAACAACAACTTCATTTCCCCATACTCGGTCTAAAATAACTTCACGTTTGAAAACTTTTTCAGGCTTAGAAGCAAGCAATGAGAACAACTCAAATTCTTTCCGAGGTAATATAATTTTCTTTCCGTCTTTCAAGATCAAATAGGCCTCTCTGTCAATGACGATATTTCCCAAAGTAGTTGTATCCTGCGAATTGCCGTTGTCTTTTATTCGTCTGAGCAGCGATTTTACTTTGCTCACCAAAATTTTAGGTTTTACGGGTTTGGTGATGTAATCGTCGGCACCTGCATCAAAACCCGCCACTTGAGAATAGTCTTCACCACGTGCGGTTAAAAAAGAAATGACCGTATTTTCGAGTCCTTCCGTATTGCGTATTTTTTCACAAGCCTCAATCCCATCCATTTCAGGCATCATGATATCAAGTAGTATCAAATGAGGTTTGTGTTTGATTGCTTTTTCGATGGCTTTTACACCATTGTTTGCCGTGTAAATTTGATACCCTTCGTTTTTCAGATTGTAACTGACAATCTCTAAAATGTCAGGCTCATCATCAACAAGCAATATTTTGATTTCCTTTTTATCCATGGTTAAGCCTCGTTTTCAACAAAAATAACGATTAAAAATCTAGCAAAAGTTCTGTTAACAATCATTTAACGTCAAGCACAATACTTAACATTAAGTTTAAATAAGCATAAACTAGACATAACTAGTTGCTCGCGAAATCTACAGAATTTTGCAGCGTAAAATAAGACCTAAATATAATGAGAAAATTATTAATCGTATTTGTAGTATTGTTGGCAAACGTAATCTCTGCTCAAAGAGGTACCATAATGGGAGTTGTTACAGACAAAGAGATGAACAATGAGCCGTTGCCGTTTGCAAATGTATTTGTAAAAGGAACGACTGTGGGGGTGACTACAGATTTTGATGGGAACTATACATTGAATGTTGAAGAAGGGGAATGGACGATCGTTTTTAGTTTTGTTGGATACGAAACGGCTGAAACAACAATTACGGTCGTATCGGGAGAATCGATAGAGTTGAATCAAACCATAGGAGCAAGCGAAGGAGTTGGTTTGGATGAGGTAGTGGTGAAAGCAGTGGTTTCCAAAGAAAAAGAAGCAGCGTTGTTGGTGGAACAAAAGAAGGCCGTTCTCATCAAAGAAAGTATCGGAGCGCAACGCTTGACGAAAGTAGGCGTATCGAATGCCTCTGGAGCAACCACGAAAATAGCAGGTGTCGCAAAAAGTGAAAGTTCGTCAGCAGTATACATACGAGGATTGGGAGACCGGTACTTATCGACAACAATGAATGGTTTACCGATACCCTCTGACGATGTTGAAAATAAGAACGTAAATTTGAATTTGTTTTCAACAGGAATCATTCAAAACGTGGCAATTAGCAAAACCTATTTCACAGCAAATTATTCAGATCAGGCATCGGGAAGCGTGGACGTAATTTCAAAAAAATATTCGAAAAACGGATTCTCTATCGGTGTACAAACAGGAGCAAACACGAATGTATTGAAAGGTGATATCCGAGACAACTTTCGTGTGACGCAAAATTACGACGACTTGACTTTTGGTTTTCACTCCAAACAGCAAACGCTTAAAAATGCGATTACAAAGCAATCATGGAATACCCAAACGACCAATGCAGCTGGAAATTTTGGCGTTTCCCTTTCAGGAGGTAAAAAATTCTTTTTGGGAGAAAAAGATTTGACTGTTTTTGCGACGGCAAGTCATTCCAAGTCCTTCAGCCATAGACAAGGGATTTTTAAAAGTTACAGGTCAAATGTATTGAACAATTCATATACAGATACGGAGCTCTATCGAGTAAACATCAATACAACGGCTTTGTTGAATATTGGTTTGAAAATCAATGAGAACAACAAAATTAGTTACAACTCCTTGTTTGTGAATAAAACACAAGAAAATTTATTTGAGCAGGGGCGTAATGGAGAAGGCTATGTTTTTGACCAAGACCCAGCAGAATATGGTGCTTTTGTAAGAGATCAAAACACCAAACAAACCATGATGTATGTCAATCAGTTGTTGGCAGAACACCGTCTCTCAGAAAACAATAAATTGACATGGGCCGCGGGTATGAATTACGTGTTGTCAGAAGAGCCGAACCGAATTCGAAACGAAGTCAATATCGAAGCAACCGATTTGCCAGAAGACGTAAGGCCACTCATATTTACAGATGACAATACACTTCAATTTGCTCACGTGGGAGATTTTCAGCAAAGAAAATCAGGACAAAAAGTAGAGGATTTAGAGTACAACGCGCGCATTCAAGACGAAATGACCTTTGTCAATTTAGACGAAGACGGTGCTTTCAAATTACGAGCTGGAGCGAACATTCGTCACAAGGAAAGAACATTTAGTTCCCTTTTTATCGGAGTCAGATCGAAAGGTGTTCAAGCTGCAGATGTAGATGATTTGAGCAGTGTTTTCACACAGTACAATGTCAATAATAGAACCACCATTTTGCGAACACCAAATCCAGATATTTACCTTGCGAGTTTGGATGTAGTTGCAGCGTATGCAAATTACGATTTTGCTTTCGGAAAACTGTCAGGAAATATTGGAGGAAGGTATGAATTTAATAAAATAGACCTAGAATGGGATGTGGCAAACTTTAGCGGAAGTGATCCAACGACTACAAAAACATACAATACAATTTTACCAAGTTTGAATTTGAAGTACGAGTTGAACGAGGTTCAGTTTGTAAGAATTGCATTGAGCAAAACAAATACGTTGCCAGAATTTAAGGAATTGGCACCTTTTGAATATGTATCTCCAAATGGACGTGTTACAAAAGGAAACCCAAACCTAGAGAAATCTGACAATTTCAATGTGGATTTGAAGTGGGAAATGTTTCCTGAAAACGGAGGACTCCTTTCATTTACGGGGTTTTACAAGCAAATAAAAAATCCAATCAACCTTGCTCTAACAAGAGGATCGTCGGGATACTTTGTATTTGATAACACTGGAGAAGAGGCAAACGTGTATGGTTTAGAATTCGAAGGGAGAAAAGACATCATAGATACGGACAATAGCAAATTGAACCTGAATGTCAACATGACTAAAATGTGGTTCAACCAAGATTTGAAAGAAAATTTCCAATACAAAGGGAAAACCGACACGAATTTGCAAGGAGCCTCCGATTTTATTTTGAACACAGCGTTGAGCTTTAGTACCAAATCAGAAAAAGAATTTACAGCAACAACAGCCGTAAATTATTCTTCAGATAAAATTGCAGTTTTAGGAGCTCCAGAAGATCAGTCAAGTTCAGAAACTTTGTACAACGACGAAATTATTGAAAAAGGCTTCGTAACTTTGGATTTGGTGATGAGTAAAAAATTATCAGAGAAATTATCTTTGAGAATTCGAGGGAAAAACTTATTGAATCCAGCCATTGAACAAACACAGTTGGTGCGTTCGTTGGTAAACGGTGTTGAAACAGACGAAACCGTAGTATCCTACAAAAAAGGAAGTCAAGTAACTTTGAGTTTGGCCTACAAATTTTAAACACAAGACAAAAAAGAATACCAATCGGTTCCAATTTATTTGAGCCGATTTTTTTTGCATAACATTTTGCTAACATTCTAGTGAAAACAGCTACTTTTTATAACACAGCCTTAACTTTTACGTAAGCTTACTTTTTCAAAATACCCCCATATTTGTGGTATTATTCATCAAAACAAAAATGAATTAAAATAAAAACAAAAATGAAAACAAGAAATTTGAAACAATTTGTATTTGCAGGGATTTTTGCGACTTTATTCGCAAGCTGTGATACTGGTGAAACATTGTCATCAGGGGATACTGAAAAGGGCGATTTGGAAAATGGGGTTTTGAACGGCCTTTTAGAAGAGGATTATACTTTGGATTCTAGAATCAACTACAACCTCACCGGTGCTTTTATTGTTGCCGATGGTGTAAAATTGACCATTCCAGCAGGAACTCAAATTGTAGCTGAAGCCGGAGGAGCAGATGTATATGTTGCCGTATTAAAAGGAGGACAGATTGACATTCAGGGATCTGTTGACAATCCCGTTTTGATGACTTCGGATGCAGGGGAATCTGGTGATTGGGGAGGATTGACAATTTGTGGAGAAGCAACCACCACTGCCGGAATAGATGCAGAGGCAGAAGTAGGAGGTTTCAGATATGGAGGGTCCAATGATGCAGACAATTCAGGATCTATCAAGAACTTAGTAATCGTAGGTACGGGTGCTCAAATCAATACAGAATCTCAATACAACGGTGTTTCATTTTACGCAGTAGGTTCTGCTACAGTAGTAGAAAATGTAGCTGTGATCAATGGAGCTGATGACGGTGTGGAGTTTTTTGGAGGATCTGTAAGTGTAAAAAACATCTACCTTGAAAACAACGAAGACGATTCTATTGATTGGACAGAAGGTTGGAACGGAACTATTGAAAATGCCTATATCAAGCATACGATTGCAGGATTCTCTACCGCTTTGGAAGGAGACAAGGACAACAACAATCCAAAATTCATCAATTTAACAGCGGTTTCTACTGTTGGAGGAACAGCCTTGCAATTCAAAAAGCAGTCGGGAGGAACCATTACAGGATTATCTTTATCAGGTTATGCGAAGAATATTGACATGAAAGACGGAGGAGATTTGTCCAATGTGCAAATTGAAGGAACAGACGCAGACCCAGAAGCATCTTATGCAGCAGCACCGACAGTAGATCCGACGAGTTGGTCTTGGATCAATACAGACCTTACAGGAGATGTGATTTTGGCGGGGAACATAACGTCTGATGTAACCTTGGACGCAACGAAGTCTTACTTATTGACTTCTTCTTATATCGTGGAATCTGGAGCGAAATTGACCATTCCAGCAGGGACTCAAATCAAAGCCGTAGCCGGAGGAGCAGATGTATATGTTGCCGTATTAAAAGGAGGACAGATTGACATTCAGGGATCTGTTGACAATCCCGTTTTGATGACTTCGGATGCAGGGGAATCTGGTGATTGGGGAGGATTGACAATTTGTGGAGAAGCAACCACCACTGCCGGAATAGATGCAGAGGCAGAAGTAGGAGGTTTCAGATATGGAGGGTCCAATGATGCAGACAATTCAGGATCTATCAAGAACTTAGTAATCGTAGGTACGGGTGCTCAAATCAATACAGAATCTCAATACAACGGTGTTTCATTTTACGCAGTAGGTTCTGCTACAGTAGTAGAAAATGTAGCTGTGATCAATGGAGCTGATGACGGTGTGGAGTTTTTTGGAGGATCTGTAAGTGTAAAAAACATCTACCTTGAAAACAACGAAGACGATTCTATTGATTGGACAGAAGGTTGGAACGGAACTATTGAAAATGCCTATATCAAGCATACGATTGCAGGATTCTCTACCGCTTTGGAAGGAGACAAGGACAACAACAATCCAAAATTCATCAATTTAACAGCGGTTTCTACTGTTGGAGGAACAGCCTTGCAATTCAAAAAGCAGTCGGGAGGAACCATTACAGGATTATCTTTATCAGGTTATGCGAAGAATATTGACATGAAAGACGGAGGAGATTTGTCCAATGTGCAAATTGAAGGACAAGACGCTTCTACGACGGAAGCTTATGACGCAGCTGCATCTGTAGATGTTTCAGGATGGTCATGGATAGGTTCAGACCTATAAAAAGTTCAATTTTACTATGTAAAAAGGCTGCTATTTTATGCAGCCTTTTTTTGTATATTGACCCGGCAAAAGTAAACATAGAAATAATTGTTTCATTCTTGCAAGCCTTTTGAAGAAAAGGCGGTCCCTTCCCCGATACATTTTTAGATGCGTTTATAAGAGCAATTTTAGCTATGGGGAAAAAAATAGTAGTGCTGTTGGTGTGGTTTACAACATTGGCCATTTCAGGACAAGAAGATGGTCAAAAGAAATCTACAATTGGAAAAGGGATCATAAACTACACTAGTTTGGATAGTTTGTGGAGCGTTCAGATGAATGTTCGCATGCAATTGCTGAGTCAATTTGAGACAAATACACAATTTGAGGTATTCGAATCTTCTGCATTGTTGCGAAGAGCACGCTTTCGTTTGAGGGGTTTTCTGTACTCTCCAAAAATAAGGTATAAGTTCGAATTAGGCTTCTCAAACCATGATATAAGAGGAGTGGGCTCTGAAAATTTTCATACGCCTCGACTCATTTATGACGCCCTAGTTATCTGGGACGTCTCGAAAAATTTTGAACTGTGGTTTGGACAAGCCAAACTACCTGGAAATATAGAACGTGTGATCTCTTCGGGAAGTTTGCAATTTGTAGACCGCTCCGCTTTGAACAAGGAATTCAACATCGACAGAGAGTTTGGGATACAGTTGAGACACCAATTCAATGTGACAGATACTTTTGTGGTTCGAGAGAAAGTATCAATTTCTCAAGGAGAAGGGAGAAATGTAACCCTTCAAAATAGTGGAGGCCACCAGTTCACGGGACGACTAGAATTTCTGCCTTTCGGGAAATTCAAAGACAATGGTGCGTTTTTTGGGAGCGATTTGTCAAGAGAGGAAAAATTAAAAACACTAATTGGAATTGGTTTCAGTTTGAACGAGGAAGCTTCAAAAGAAAGAGGGAGTCAAGGGAGTTATTTTTTAGGCTTAGACCCTGTCAAAGACCAGCGAGTATTGGATCTCTTGGGAACCGATGTAACGACCCTATTTGTGGATGCCACTATAAAACACCAAGGTTTTTCTTTTCTGGGAGAATACGCCCAAAGAGAAGCCGGAAATGAGGAGCTGATTCAAACAGGAAGCGGATTGAACTTGTCCGCAGGTTATATGCCACAAAACAAATGGGAAATTTCAACAAGATTTGCTGCGATTTCATTGGATAAAAAAACGAAGGATAGAAAGGAATACACCCTCGGTTTTTCAAGATACTTTGCAGGACATAAGTTTAAGGTACAGTCAGACTTGAGTTATATTGATTTTTTAAGCGATAAGGATCGTTTCATGTTTAGAATTCAAGTAGAGGTTCACTTGTAAATGTTAACATTTAGGTAACATAGCATACCTGTGAAGTATTGATATTTGCAAACACTTTTATCGTTAAACCCTTATAAAATGGATGACATTTATTTGTTGATGATTATTGCTTTGGCCGTGCTGGCAATTGCAGATTTGGTGGTCGGCGTAAGCAACGATGCCGTAAACTTCTTAAATTCCGCCATTGGATCTAAGGCAATTTCTTTCAAAACAATTATGATTGTTGCCAGTGTTGGAGTTGGAATTGGAGCTATTTTTTCAAGCGGTATGATGGAGGTTGCTCGGAAAGGAATTTTCAATCCAGGAGCTTTTTATTTTGATGAAATTATGATTGTTTTCATGGCGGTCATGATTACGGATATCTTATTACTCGATTTTTTCAATACGCTGGGAATGCCTACCTCTACAACTGTATCTATTGTGTTCGAATTGTTAGGAGCGGCTGTAGCGATGGCCTTGGTGAAAATTGTTGCGAACAATGGAAGCGTTTCAGAATTAGTCAACTATATCAATACCGACAAAGCCACACAAATTATATTTGGGATCCTGCTTTCCGTTGTCGTCGCTTTTGCGATAGGTGCTTTTGTGCAATGGATTTCAAGATTGCTCTTGTCCTATGATTTTGGAACCAAGCCAAAATGGATTGGAGCGCTTTTTGGAGGTTTTGCATTGACAGCAATTACCTATTTCATTTTTATGAAGGGTTTGAAAGGGACTTCCTATGCCAATCAAAATTTTGAAATTCTTGGAGGAGGAACGATGAAAAACTTTTTGGAAACTCAAGTGCTTCAAATTGTACTTATAAATGCTGTTTTCTGGTCTTTGTTATCGTATGCATTGATTGCTTTTGCAAAAACAAATATTTACAAATTGATCATTGTTGTAGGAACCTTTGCTTTGGCCTTGGCTTTTTCAGGGAATGATCTGGTAAACTTTATAGGGGTGCCGATTGCGGCATTCAATTCTTACGAAGCCTTTGTTGCGTCTGGAAAATTGGCTTCTGAATTTTCTATGGAGGTATTGGCGAAAAAAGTACCGACAAACAACTGGCTGCTTTTCATGGCAGGGATGATCATGGTCATTACGTTGTGGTTTTCAAGCAAAGCCAAACAAGTGGTCAAAACATCGATAGACCTTTCGAGTCAAGGAGAAACAAAAGAACGTTTTCAGCCAAATTTTTTATCTCGAAGTTTTGTCCGATTTGCGGTAGCATCTTCCGAGCTTGTTTCCATGTTGATTCCAAAGACTTTGCAAACCAAAATGGACAAACAGTTTCAAGTACCTGTGATCAGTTTGTCAAAAGAAAAAGTACACGAATTGCCTGCCTTTGATTTGGTGCGTGCTGCAGTGAATTTAATGGTGGCCGCCGTGTTGATTTCTGTGGCAACTTCAATGAAATTACCGCTCTCAACAACTTATGTGACCTTTATGGTGGCTATGGGTACCTCTTTGGCAGATAGGGCTTGGGGAGCAGAAAGTGCTGTGTATAGAGTTGCCGGAGTCTTGAACGTAATAGGAGGTTGGTTTTTCACCGCATTTATTGCTTTTATTGCCGCAGCCTTGGTGGCTTATTTACTGAACGTGAACCTTCAACTAATGTTTCCTTTGTTATTGATCATTGCATTTGGGTTGATTGCGAGAAATTATATCGTGCACAACAAAAAGGTAAAACAAGAAAAAGCAGAAGATCAATTGAGCCAAGCAGAGAGTACTTCGATTCAAGGAGTCATTGAAGAAAGTGCTGGGAACATTGCTTCGGTTGTAAAAAGAGGAAATAAAATTTACAGCAATTCCATAAAAGGACTGTCAAAACAAGATTTGACGATTCTTAAAAAATGCAAAAAAGACACAGAGAAGCTTTCAACAGAAGTAGATGATTTGAGAGATAACATCTTTTATTTCATCAAGAATTTGGATGAGATGAGTGTGAATGCGAGTAGCTTTTATATCAACATATTGGGATATTTGCAAGACATGACACAATCGTTGGAATTTGTTGTAAAAGCAACCAATAAGCATGTAAACAACAATCATAAAAAATTAAAAAACTCTCAAGTCAAAGAGTTGAAAGAAGTAGAAAATGCATTGGATGAATTTTTTAGCAAAACAAAAAAAGCATTTGATACACTTTCTTTTGATCAGATAGCAGCAATTTTGAATGACAAAGAATTGTTTGTGTTGTTGAACGAAAAAATTCAGGCTCAAGTCGAAAGAACAAGAACCGAGGAATCGAGTCCTAAAAACACAACTTTGTATTTCGGACTGTTGTTAGAAACAAAAGATTTGCTAAAAGCTACGATGAGTTTGATTCAAGAATATTTCGAAGCCAATCAAAGTTCTTTGGATGCAGTAGATAAATAATCGCGGTGTTCAAACAACACCTCTAAAGCCTGTGATTTCGATTCACGGGCTTTTTGTATATTTAAGGAAAAATTTGCCAAATTGAATCTAGCCATCCACAAAGAAAACATCCTTTTTCTGGACATTGAGACCGTTCCAGAATGTGAGACTTTTGAGAGGTTGTCGCCTGTTAAAAAAGAGCTTTTTGCACTGAAAACAGCCTACCAACGAAAATCGAAAAATCCCGAAGGGCAAGATATCAGTCCTGAAGATTTTTATGAAAGAGCGGGTATTTGGGCGGAGTTTGGAAAGATAATATGTATTTCAGTGGGTTATTTTACAATCCAAAAAAAAGAGCGCGTCTTTCGAGTAAAATCTTTTTATGGGAGTGAGGAAACACAAATTTTAGAAGATTTCAAACAATTGTTGGAAAATCATTTCAGCAAAGCCGCACATGTATTGTGTGGACACAATGGAAAAGAATTTGATTTTCCATACATCGCAAGAAGAATGATTGTAAATCGAATAGATTTGCCGAAAAAATTAAATTTATTTGGAAAAAAACCTTGGGAAGTCCCTCATTTGGACACCTTGGAACTCTGGAAATTTGGAGATTACAAACACTATACGTCCTTGAAACTTTTAACCACGTTGCTTGAAATACCTTCTCCGAAAGAAGATATTGATGGAAGTCAGGTGGCAGAAGTGTATTACCAACAAAAGGATTTGAAAAGAATTGCGAGCTATTGCGAAAAAGATACCATTGCTGTGGCACAGCTTTTTTTGCGTTACAACAACGACGCGCTATTAACGGAACAAGAATTGGTATTTGCAGAATAAATGTGCTAATTTAGCCCTCATTCTAGAACTTTTGTAGGCATAACAATAGGTGTCGCTTTGATAAATATAGAGCATGGATCCCTTTGCAGTTCAGTACCTACTTCAAATAGATTGAAAACAAACAGTCCCATGAAATACACAAATATCCCTAAAACCAATATCAAGGTCAGTAAAATTTGTTTAGGCACCATGACCTTTGGTGAACAAAACACAAAAGTGGAAGCACACGAACAATTGAACTATGCCCTGTCGCAAGGAGTCAATTTCATCGATACGGCGGAAATGTATTCCGTTCCAGGAAGACAAGAAACACAAGGAGATACAGAGCGATTTATAGGGTCTTGGTTGAAAGATCAAAAACGAGAAGATGTCGTGATTGCAACCAAAATAACAGGACCCAATCCAGGACTGAGTTACATCCGTGAAAACATGGATTTTTCAAATGCCTCCATCGACGAAGCATTGAACAACAATTTGAAACGTTTGCAAACAGACTATGTCGATGTGTACCAATTGCATTGGCCCGAAAGAAAAACCAATTTTTTTGGAAAACTCAATTACAAACATGATTTTGAAGACAAATGGCAAGACAATTTTAATCGGATTGTCGCCAAATTAGACAGCTTGGTCAAAGAAGGGAAAATTCGCCATTATGGAATCTCAAACGAAACTCCTTGGGGTTTGATGCGTCATTTGGAAGAGAGCAAGCAGAACAATTTTAGCCAAGTGAAAACAATTCAAAATCCTTACTCTTTGTTGAATCGAACTTTTGAAGTTGGTCTTTCCGAAATTGCCATGCGCGAAGAGGTAGGCTTGCTGGCGTATTCTCCTCTTGCGTTTGGAGTGCTCTCTGGAAAATATTTACAAGGAAATCTTCCTGAAAAATCTCGGTTGAAACTGTTCCCCGTCTTTGCAAGATACAACAGTGCGCAAACACGTTTTTTAACGCAAAAGTATGCTGATTTGGCTCAAAAGCACAATTTAAGCTTGACAGAAATGTCGCTGGCCTTTGTTACCCAACAGCCATTTGTCACAGCCAACATTATTGGAGCAACCACCTTAGAACAACTAAAACAAAACATTGCAACCGCAGATGTTGTGCTATCCGATGAAATTTTGCAGGAGATTGATCAAGTACAACTATTACAACCCAACCCTGCGCCGTAAAAGTGTTGAGGCATTCAAAAAACAGCTGCATGCAGAACAAATAATTGCGCGAGCGCGTTGTCGTATTTTCGTTGGGATGATTGAAAACAGAAAAACCTATGAATGATTTAGTACTTTTTTTCAAACTTGGTCTGAGCCATGTACTCGATTTAAGAGCCTACGATCACATTCTGTTCTTATTGGTATTGGTGGTTCCATATGCAACCAAACAATGGAGAGATTTGTTTGCTTTGATTACTGTATTTACGATAGGGCATACCCTTACATTGGCTTTGGCAACCTACGGGGTTTTAAATTTGAAAAGCAATCTGATTGAATTTTTAATTCCTTTGACCATTTTTGTGACCGCATTGGTGAATCTTTTTTCTGGGGTAAAAACAAAAACAGGTTTTCAATTTAAATTGTTCTTGACATTTGCTTTTGGATGGATTCACGGTTTGGGATTTTCGTATTATTTGCAAATGTTATTGTCAGATACATCGTCAAAAATGTTTCCGTTGATCGAGTTTGCTATTGGAATTGAAGCAGCACAGCTCATCATTGCTTTCATTATGTTGGTCGTTTTTGTGTTGGTAAACAAGTTGCTGCACGTTTCCAAAAGAGACTGGACAATGGTACTTTCTGCAATTGTGATAGGTGTTGTTATTCCAATGATGCAAGAACGATGGGAGCCTTTTTTAAAATCGTTGTTGCGTTAGGAAAAGACCAAAAATTAACAGCGTAAACAAATGAAATGTAAGGAGGTTTGTTGTTTCGGCTCAGATTTGCGACTTTTGAAGATTAAAAAAAGAAGTATTTGACTCAATGAAAGATAAAAAACAATTAAAATACGACAGAGCCTATATCAACATGGCCTTTGAGTGGGGAAAATTATCTCACTGCAAACGAAAGCAAGTAGGTGCTTTGATTGTAAAAGGGAGGATGATCATCTCAGATGGATTCAATGGAGCTCCAACTGGGTTTGACAATTGTTGCGAAAATGAAAAAGGAGAAACCAAATGGATGGTATTGCATGCAGAAGCCAATGCTATTTTGAAGGTTGCAGCTTCTACACAGTCGTCCAAAGGAGCAACCTTGTACATTACCTTGTCGCCTTGCAGAGATTGTAGCAAGTTGATCTTACAAGCTGGGATTACCAGAGTTGTTTATGCGCGGGCCTATAAAGATTTGTCGGGAGTCGAATTTTTAAAAGAAGCAGGAATTGAAGTAGATCATCTAGATGGCTATGCTGATGAATAAAATCCATCCTTCTTTTTTTACAGGAATGCTAGTGGCTTTTGGTATTGTCCTGGCAACAACGGTTTATTTTCCAACAGAAAGGTTTTTTGAGAACGGAAAGTATCAAAAAATAAACACATTGCTTCAATTTATTGAGCAAGATTATGTGGACAAGGTAGACACAGAAAAAATATTAGAAGATGTCGTGTCAGAAATTGTAGCCAAATTAGATCCGCATTCCGTTTACTTTTCGAAAGAAGATTTTTTAGTGAATCAAGAAAATATGCAAGGGAATTTTGAGGGGATAGGCGTTCAATTTTTTATGCACAACGATTCGATTGCAGTCACCAAAGTTCTCAAAGGAGGGCCCAGTGAAAAAGCAGGTATTTTGTCGGGAGATAGAATTTTAATAGCCAACAATGATACGCTTTACAATAAAAAATTATCGAGTAAAAATGTGGTCAAAATTTTGAAAGGGCCAGCCGATACCACGGTAGATTTACGAATTTACAGAAAGCAAACCAATGCTTTTTTAGACATTCCAATAGTGCGTAACAAAGTGCCTATTTCAAGTGTGGAGGTGGGATACATGTTGACAGAAGATATGGGATACCTTAAATTGGATCGTTTTGCGATGACTTCTTACCAGGAGTTCAAAGATAAATTGACGCAGTTGCAAAACCAAGGCGCCAAAAAACTTGTATTGGATGTGCGCCAAAATGGAGGTGGATACATTCATATTGCAAATCAGGTTATCGACGAATTTTTAGAAGCGGATAAATTGATCGTATTCACAGAAAACAAAAAAGGAAAGATTGAGAACTCATACGCCACTAATAAAGGGAGTTTTGAAGACGGGAAAGTATACGTTTTGATTGATGAAGGCTCTGCTTCGGCAAGTGAAATTTTGGCGGGAGCTTTGCAAGATAATGACAAAGGAGTGATTGTAGGACGCCGTTCTTTTGGAAAGGGTTTGGTGCAACAACAGAGAAATTTGGGCGACGGTTCTGCGGTGCGATTGACCATTGCACGCTATTTTACGCCGACAGGCAGGTCTATTCAGAAACCCTATCGCATGGACGACAACTCTAATTATGCGTTGGATCTTGAAACGAGAATGACAAATGGAGAATTGCTTTCCAAAGACAGTATCAAAGTTGTAGATTCACTTCGATACACGACCCCAAAAGGAAAAGTAGTCTATGGAGGAGGAGGGATTGTTCCAGATGTTTTTGTACCTCTTGATACGACGTTGTATTTGGAAAATTATCATTTTAAAAATTTAAATGATTTTGTGTTTGGATATGTAGACTCCAACCGCAAGGAGCTGGGTTCTCTTTCATTGGAAGCACTTGGAGATCGCGTTGATCTTGACAAAACAGTTTTGGAGGGTTATTTTGAATACATACAGTTAAAAAAAGAACTGCCAACAGAAAAAACGAAACAGCTAAAGCATTATTTAAAAATGTTGGTCGTTGCACAACTTTTCGATCAAAATGCAACGGCAAAAATCAATGCAAGCAAGGATAAGATGATTCTTAAAGTCTTGGAATTGGAAAAAGAGAAAGACTAGCCATGCAGCATAATTTGTATCTTTACCAGATAAATTAAAAAATTTGACAGCTCAAAAGAAAATATATTTCGCCTCCGATCAGCATTTGGGAGCACCCACTTCTGAAAAAAGTAAGGAAAGAGAAAAAAAATTGGTACGTTGGCTGGATAGCGTCAAAGCAGATGCCGAAGCAATTTTCTTGCTAGGAGATTTGTTTGATTTTTGGTTTGAATACAAAACAGTAGTTCCCAAAGGCTTTGTTCGCGTATTGGGAAAATTGGCGGAAATCAAAGACAGCGGCATTCCGATCTATTTTTTTGTAGGGAATCATGATTTGTGGATGAACGATTATTTTGAAAAGGAATTGAACATACCGGTGTACCACGAGCCCAAAGAGTTCACCTTTTCAGGCAAAACATTTTTAATCGGGCATGGAGATGGATTGGGCCCTGGAGATTATGGCTACAAGCGTATGAAAAAAGTGTTTACAAACCCTTTTTGCAAATGGCTATTTCGATGGTTGCATCCTGATTTGGGCGTAAGGCTGGCACAATATTTCTCCGTAAAAAACAAATTGATTTCTGGAGAAGAAGATGTTGCTTTTTTAGGAGAAGAAAAAGAAAACTTGATCCAATATTGCAAACAAGTCTTGGCAACAAAACACTATGATTATTTTGTTTTTGGCCACCGTCATTTGCCAATGACCTTGCCTTTGGAAAAAAATTCAGAATACGTAAATTTAGGAGATTGGATTTCCTATTTTACCTACGGTGTATTTGATGGAGAGTTTCTAGAAATAGCGTCCTTTAAAGAAGAGGCGTAGCAGAGAAATCTGTTTCAAAAGAAAAAGCCAGTGAAATTTCACTGGCTTTTTTTATATAATTGGAAGGAAGTTTATAATTCAATATTTATTCTTGCAAAAAGATACCTTCCTAAGAATCCAAATTGCGAAGTTCGTCGTGAATATGGAAACGAAGCATTTGATTGACTACCAGGTCTGTTTTCATCTGGATACACATCGAAAACATTGTTGGCTCCAATGGTAATGCTTGTGTTGTCGTTCATATTGTTTGTAAGTGTTAAATCCGTCACAACTTTACCTTCATAGACAGCATTGTCGTTCACAGTGGCACCAGCTACTCTTGCTTGCCCAGAAAACTCATCCGGATCTGTTACCTCTCCAAAATACACATTTCGCAACAAAACAGCCCATTTTTCACTAGATAAGTTGTGTGTCAAGTTTACTTTAGTCCTTGGTTGAGCTATGGTAAGGAAAGCCTCTTCTTGACCATCAAAAAAGTCTCCCTCTAACCCTGCGTTTGAAATATCGCTTGGAACATTGATGCTCGTAATTTCTGTTTCTGAAAACGTAGCAGCCAGAGTATTGTCTAGATTTAATTTGTCTGAAAGCGCTATTTTATACCCGGCAACGATGTCGATTCCTTGATTTTTTGTGTCAATTGCATTGGCTAAAAACTGTGCTTTTCCTGCTCCAGCCGCATCAAAAATTGGTTTTAAGGTGGTGTCATCGTTGTGTGAAAATTTACCCGTCAAAACGATTCGGTCTTCTATCTCTATTTGATACGCATCCACAGTGAATGTGAAGTTGTTCATTTTTCCAGTAAAACCGATACTTGAACTTTTTGAAACCTCTTCCTTCAAAGTACCGATGTTTAAGAGATCAGCCAAAGGGCTATCATTCGGGAACAAACCTACCTCTTCGGCAACACCGTTTGCGTTGAAAATGGTGCTACTTCTGCTATAATATTGTTGTTGCAAAGAAGGAGCTCTAAATCCCGTGCTATTTGCAGCACGCATAGAAATATTGTCCGAAAGTTTGATTCGTGTCGCTACCTTGTAGTTGAAAGTTTCTCCAAAGTCAGAAAAGTTTTCATAACGAGTCGCTAAGCTAACAAGTAAATTTTCAGAGATGTCTGCTTCCGTATCAAAATAAAGACCAATACTGTTTCGGTATTTATCAACGGCGTTCTGAGGCGTAAAACCACCAAACACTTGTGAAGTACCTGGCAAACTTTCTCCAAGCGCATTCGTTGCTCCCCCAACACCCCCAGAAGTAGGAATGCCGTTGTTGTTGTAAGTAGCGTATGAATTTTCTTTTCCTTCAAATATTTCAAAGTGATCCACTCTATATTCTGCACCAAAGGCGATGTTCAATCCGGAGAAGATATCTTCGTTGAACTTATTGAAGTCTAAATTGGTTGTATTTTGAGAAAAAGAGTAAGACCCTGCATCAAAAACAGAAGGAGAAGTCGCTCCTAAACTGGCATTGGTACTGTTGACAACAGTAAAACCAAAAGTATTGGACCCAAAACTATTGGAGAAATCGACATTCCATCCGTTTTGTGTAACCCCTTTGATTCCCACAGCATAAGACTGATCAAGGATATCAGATTGAATTCCAGGTAAAAAACCATTTGCATTTGCCGCAACATTCGCTTTAGGTCTCCACGGTTCTCTTAAAAAACCGTAGGCCAGTCCCTGACGATAGCTGATTCCACCAAAAGAATAAACTTCTGTGTTTTCTGACAGAGGAAGCGATAAGTTGGTGAAGAATTTTCCTTCTCGCAATTTAGAAGTACCTACTTTGAATCTAAAATCATTTCTTTCCAATCCTCGTGCGGCGAATTGCGCGTCATCCAATTCCTGATAAGTCGCAAATTCACCATGACCACCATTGGGAAGAAGATCACGCAATAGCCCAAGGTCTCCAGGAGTATTCAAAACCCCGTCGGTTGCCGATAAGTCAAGTGCAGCAATGGCCGATTGATCGTTAGCACTGATGTAATTTGTGCCCAACAAAGCAGCACCGCTTTGATAATCTGCAGCGGTCATTTCTGCAATGGTTTTTCCGCTTTGTTCTGTAAAAGCTTGTTCTACTGCGTTGGCAATATCATATATTTGCTCTGCATTGGTGGCATTTCTTAGTGCAGGATTTCGGGTAGCAATAGAACCTGTGAAATTGACAAACCCTCCTTTCGAGCCTAAGTTGATTCCATAGTTGGCATCAATTTGTAACTTTTCACCATCAAAACCACCTTCTTGATGATTGCTTTTTGAAGAATTGTTTGCTCCAAACGTCACTGAAAAGTCAAGTTTATTTGTGGCTTCTTTCAAGACAATATTGATGACACCAGCAATGGCATCAGAACCATATTGTGCTGCGGCACCATCTCTTAAAACTTCAATTCTTTTGATAGCTGCCGTTGGAATAGCGTTCATGTCTGTACCAACAGAACCCGCACCAACGGTCCCATTGACATTCAAAGAAGAACTTTTGTGCCTTCTTTTTCCGTTGACCAATACCAATACTTGATCGGGTCCCAAGCCTCTCAAAGAAGCAGGGTCAATATGATCCGTACCATCAGAAACGGTTTGTGTTTGAGAAGTAAACGACGGCGCCACGTAATTTAAAATTTCATTGATGGAAGTTTGTGGACCTTGTGTAGTCAATTCTGCAAGATCAATGACATCCACAGGAACAGGAGTCTCGATGGCAGTTCTGCTTGGGTTTCTCGATCCTACCAATACAACTTCATTCAAGCTAACTCCTTTTTCGACAAGTGTGACTGTCATACTTGTGCTAGAAGAAAGGGCTTCTTTCGAAACATTTGAAAATCCGAGTAATGAAAATTCTAGTTGCACTGGAAGTTGACTAGGATATATAGAAAAATGTCCGTTGTCGTCTGTGACAGTTCCATTGGTAGTCCCTTTTTCAATTACATTGGCATAGGGTAGTGGGTCTCCGTTCTCATCGATTACTTTTCCTTCAAGGGTTTGACCCATTACTGAAAAAGAACAAAAACAGAAAAGCATAATGAGCATGCTTTTGAGTACAGTGATTTGTTTCATAATTGCTTGGTTTTATAGTTAATTGATTGTGGTTACATGATTTTGTAATGCGTACTCCTTTTTCAAGAACAATCTTTTAAACCTTGCATCATAGCAACAAAATTCAATAAAAAATATTTTTGTTTAAATGAATTTAAACATTTGGTCACTTTGCTAATGTAGTATTTTTTTAACAAAAAATTAATAAAACAATATTTATAAACATGTTTTTTTGACAATTTGTTAAATTTTATAGCGATTGAAACCAAGTATTGGCAAGGAGAAAACAGTCCATAAAGAAAATAAAAGAGATTTTTTGAGGGCAAGTAAAGAAAACGAAATTGACGAAATGGAGGCCTTCAAAATTGCAAGTTGCTTTTTTAGCAGTTCCAGAAGTGTCCTTTCAAAGGGAAGTATTTTAAAAAAAAAATATAAGAAAGAGCTAAAAAAAAGCAGTCTCTAATAAAGAGACTGCTTTTTTAAATATTTGGTTAAGTTTGGTTTGGTTGTCACAAATATTGGGATTATTCTTCGAAATTCAAAATAATGATAACATTTTTTTAACAGTAGAGACATGTGTATTTGGTTTTTTAGGTAATTGGCAAATTGAAATGTTTGTTTAACCAAATTTTAACAATACAAAATCTCTAAAATTGTAGCTTTGTGAGTCCTGTAAAAATAGTAGATATACAAATATAATTTCGAGATAGAAATGGAAGAAAATAACACAAGTATAGACATCAGAGCCATCAATGAAAAAATTGAAAAGGAAAGTGCCTTCATCGATTTGTTAACAAATGAAATGAGCAAAGTGATTGTGGGTCAAAAACAAATGATTGACCGATTGCTCATCGGATTGCTAGGAAACGGACATATTTTGTTAGAAGGTGTTCCAGGACTGGCAAAAACGTTGGCTATAAATACGCTTTCCAAAGCTGTGGATGGAGACTTTAGTAGAATTCAATTCACACCAGATTTGTTGCCTGCAGATGTTGTAGGAACAATGATTTACAACATGAAGGAGAACCTTTTTGAAATTAAAAAGGGGCCCATTTTTGCAAACTTTGTGTTGGCGGACGAAATCAATAGGGCCCCTGCAAAAGTACAATCGGCTTTGTTGGAGGCCATGCAAGAGCGCCAAGTTACCATTGGAGAGGAGACTTTTCCTTTGAGCGAACCGTTTTTAGTGATGGCAACTCAAAACCCCGTCGAGCAAGAAGGAACCTATACCTTACCAGAGGCGCAAGTAGATCGTTTCATGCTCAAAGTCGTGATTGATTATCCAAAATTGACCGAAGAGCAAAGTATCATGCGTCAGAATTTAAACGGGGGTTTTGCCACTGTAAACCCAGTGGTTGGTTTGGACCAAATTGTGAAAGCAAGAGCTGCGGTGAAAGAGGTTTATATGGACGAGAAAATAGAAAAGTACATTCTAGACATTGTTTTTGCTTCTCGTTATCCAGAAAGATACAACTTGCCTGATTTGAAACCACTGATCAGTTTTGGAGCTTCCCCACGAGGAAGTATTAGTTTGGCGCAAGCAGCAAAATGTTATGCTTTTATAAAAAGAAGAGGGTATGTCATTCCAGAAGATGTCAGGGCAGTAGTGCATGATATTTTGCGTCACAGAATTGGAATTACCTACGAAGCGGAAGCAGAGAATATCAATTCAGTGGATATTATAAATAAAATTGTAAACGAAATTGAAGTGCCTTAAAAATTGTTGAAACAATTCAATAATTACACATTATACACAATACAAACATTGGAAACAAAGGAAATACTTAAAAAAGTACGCAAAATTGAAATCAAAACGCGTCGACTTTCCGATCATATTTTTTCTGGAGAATACCACAGTTCTTTCAAAGGGCGTGGTATGACTTTTAGTGAAGTAAGAGAATACCAGTTTGGAGATGACATTCGAAATATTGATTGGAATGTGACTGCCCGTTACAACCAGCCCTTTGTCAAAATTTTTGAAGAAGAAAGAGAGTTGACGATGTTGCTCGCAGTAGATGTTAGTGGGTCTGAATTTTTTGGAACCCATACTCAGTTTAAAAAAGACACACTTACGGAAATAGCCGCAACTCTGGCATTTTCTGCCATCCAGAACAATGACAAAGTGGGATTGCTTTTGTTTTCGGACCAAGTAGAATTGTTTATTCCCCCAAAAAAAGGGAAGAGCCACGTTCTTAGAATTATTCGTGAGTTGATTGAATTTAAACCCCAAAGTAAAAAAACCAATATAGACGAAGCTTTGAAATATTTGTCGAACGTAATGACTAAAAAAGCCATTGTTTTTCTACTTTCTGATTTCATGGATGACAGCTATGCGCAAACCCTCAAAATTCTCGGGAGAAAACACGATGTTACGGGAGTAAGAATTTACGACAAACACGATGAAAGTATTCCTAATTTGGGAATGGTGGCGATGCAAGATGCAGAGACGGGTAAAACAATGTTGGTAAATACGGCATCGAAAGCTGTCAGGACAGCTTATCATACCCACTACGCGAATAATGTAACTTATTGTCAAGATGCCTTTGCAAAAAGCGGTTCAGGAATTATAAACACAAGAGTTGACGAAAGTTATGTAAAAAAATTATTGACTTATTTCAAACAAAAAGGAGTAAAATAACCCTTTTGTTAAAAGTCTGAAAACAACATGAAAAAAACGATATTTTACCTCATACTATTTTGCTCAAGTTTGGGTCATGCGCAACAGAATGTTACTGTAGCTGTAGACACTGTTCAAATTCGTATAGGGGAGCAAATTCAATATACAATCACTACCAAAGAGAAAGAAAAAGTACTGTTTCCAGAACTTCAAAACTTGAAAGGTTTGGAAGTTGTTTCGGTCGAAAAAGTCGACACACTTCCAAACCGATTGGAAAGAAAATACCTCCTTACAAGTTTTGACAGCGGGAGCTATTTTATTCCGAAGCAAGAAATATTTATCCAAAACAAAGCCTATTATACAGACTCTCTGTTGGTTCATGTGGCAACGGTCACGGTAGACACTTTAAAACAAAAACCTTTTCCGTCAAAGCCTATTTTCGAGGAACCATTGATTTTTGACGATTACCGTCCCTATTTTGTTTGGTTGTGGATTTTAGTGGGGGTTCTCTTGGTGATGGGAATGATTTACTTCCTGCTTAAAAAATATTACCAAGAAGATGGAGTGCTCGAAAAAGAAAGGATTCCTCCTTACCAAGAAGCGATTCAAAAATTTGCCAGCTTGGAAGAAAAGCAACTTTGGCAAAACAATAAAATCAAAGAATATTATATTGAGTTGACTGAAATCGTGAGAGTGTACATGGCGCGAGAAATAAAAGTTGCATCGCTCGAAGCCACCAGTGATGAATTGATTCAAAAAATAACAATACAAAACCAAACAAAAGAAATTGGCATTACCAAAGAACTCATTGAAGAGTTGCACTTATTTTTGAAACATGCGGATTTTGTAAAGTTTGCACAATTAAGACCTTTGGCAGCGGAAATTAAACAGGACAGCACCGAAGCAAAAAAAATCATCGAATCGTTACAGCCTATTATGAAACATTACAAAGAGGCCAACTTGTTGACCGATGATGCACAAGCTACATATTTGAAATCAGAACTTGAAAGATCTCCTTTGGCAAAGAGAAAAAGAACAATTTTTTATGCGATATACATCATCATTGCTGTTTTGGTGTTGACTTTTGGGACTCGAGTAATATTGCAATATTCAAACTTAATTGGAAGTTCCGTAGCCCAGACTTCTTTGCCAGCATTGAATAATGACAATTGGCAAAAACAGTCTTTTGGTGATCCAGCACTTACATTGCATGCCCCTGTGGAAATTCCGTTGAAAACCAATGAGGTGCCATTGCAGGTACAAAATGTTGTCACTAGTTTGGGGTTCTACGAATACACAATTCCTAAAGAATTGGCCATCACTGTAAGCACGCTGACCTATGCAGGAACCAACGCCAATATTGAAGAAGTGCTTCAAAATACCGTTCAAAATCTGCAAAGCTCATCAAACGTAGAAGACTTTGAATACGAGAGATTGCCTGTGGCTTTTAAGAATGGCTTACAGGGAGTTTGCTTGTCTGGAGTTATGACAAAAGAGGGTACACCAAAGGAATTCAAAATCATTGGGGTTGCAAATGAAAAGAATGTTTGGCAAGTAGTCTCTTTATACAATGCAGAGAATACAGCGCTAAAAACGATGATAGAAACCATGACAGCATCTATAACTATTGAACTATGATTTGGAAAAATGTAGCGTTTGAAAATCCGGCTTTTTTGTGGGCACTATTGTTGCTACCTTTCCTTGTGTTTTGGTTTTTTTACACACACCAAAGAAACGCGGCAAAGCTTCAAGTAGGAACAACCAAAGGATTTGAATTAAAAAAATCATTGCGCGCACAATTAAAGCCTTTTCTTTATGTACTTCGCCTTGTTGCAATTGGTGTACTGATCATCGCTTTGGCGAGGCCTAGAAATGTATCCATAAGTAAGAAAACAAAAACGAACAAAGGAATCGATATCGTCATGGCTATTGATGTGTCCGGGAGTATGTTGGCAAAAGATTTGCGTCCCAATCGTTTGGAGGCCTTGAAAAAAGTGGCTGAAAATTTTGTAAAGGAACGCCCAAACGATCGAATTGGAATTGTGGTGTATGCAGGAGAAAGTTATACCCAAACGCCCATTACCAGCGATAAAAATATTGTAGCGAGTTCTCTAAGAGCGATAACGTATGGACAAATCGAAGATGGTACCGCCATTGGAATGGGACTTGGATCTGCGATCAATCGATTGAAAGATAGCAAAGCAAAAAGCAAAGTCATTATTTTACTGACAGACGGTGTCAATACTGCTGGATTTATAGACCCAAAAACAGCCACTGAACTGGCAAAAGAATTGAAGATAAAAGTGTATACCATCGCGATAGGAACCAATGGAATGGCGCCGTTTCCATACGCCAAAGACCGACAGGGAAATCTTTTGTTTCGCAAGCAGAAAGTGGAAATAGACGAAGAATTACTCAAGCACATTGCCAAGGAAACAGAAGGAAAATATTTCAGAGCGACCGACAATGTAAAATTGAAAGCTATTTATAACGAGATCAACAAACTTGAAAAAACGAAAATAGAAGAATTCAAATATTACAACTACCAAGAGCAATACCGCGGGTTTGTTTTTTTAGCCATTGCCCTCTTGCTTTTAGAATTTGTTCTGAAAAATACAGTATTTAGAAGTTTTATTTAAAAGGAAAGAAATGCAACCTCATTTTAAGAAAAGATGTACGAATTAGAAGCCCCGATATATTTTTATCTATTTGCCATAATGCCGCTGATGGTATTTGTGTTTTTTGTCACACTTTTTTGGAAGAAACGAACCCAGAAAAAATTTGCAGATTTAAAGCTGTTGCAGAAAATAGCACCGAACCATTCGGTATTCAAAGCGGTTTTGAAATTAGGCGTTCTTTGTTTGGGACTTGCATTTTTAATTCTGTCGTTAGTTAACCCTAAAATGGGCACTAAATTAAAGACGCTCAAAAGAGAGGGAGTTGATATTGTTTTTGCATTGGATGTTTCCAAAAGTATGCTTGCAGAAGACATTGCTCCGAATAGGTTGGAAAAATCGAAACAAATTATTTCAAAAATTATCGATAACCTCGGGAGTGACCGTGTTGGGATCATTGTATATGCAGGAAATGCCTATCCATTGTTGCCCATAACTACGGACCATGCCGCCTCAAAAATGTTTTTACAGAATGCCAATCCAGACATGGTTTCGAGTCAAGGAACAGCCATCAATGAAGCGTTAGATTTGGCAAAAACGTACTACAACAATGACGAACAAACCAATCGGTTTTTAGTGATTATTTCTGACGGAGAGGATCATGAAAAAAACACGATTTCGGTGGCTCAAGAACTTTCAAAAGAAGGGGTACAAGTATTTACAGTGGGTGTAGGGAGTGAAAAAGGAAGTCCGATACCCTTGCGTGTAAATGGAAATTTAAACGGCTACAAAAAAGACAGGCAAGGCGAAGTTGTGATTACACAACGAAAAGTAAATGTTTTGAAAGCCATTGCAGAAAACACAGGTGGAATATATGTCGATGGAAATAGAACGGTAAATCCTGTGGAACGAATTGCAGAAGAAGTAGCCAATGCCCAAAAGCATGAATTTGAAACCAAACAATTTTCAGATTATAAAGACCAATTTCAATGGTTTCTTGGTTTTGGTTTGTTGTTTGTTTTGCTAGAGGTGTTTTTTCATGAAAAGAAAACCAAATGGCTTCGAAAAATAGATTTATTCAATGAAGAAAATTCAAAAAATGCTAAGAACCAATAAAGCAATGAGAATCCTGTTTCTGTTTTTGTTTAGCTTGGGAACATATGCTCAGCAAGACACCCTTGTGCAACAACGCTCAGCGCGCAAGTTCGTGCGAGAAGGAAATGCTTTGCATCAACAAAAAAAATATGCAGCAGCAGCGGTTTCCTATCAAAAGGCATTGGAGCAAAATGCAACCTATTACAAGGCAGCTCATAATTTAGGGAATGCTTTGGCCATTCAAAAAAACACCAAAGAAGCGCTTTCTCAATACGAACTGGCTTTGAAAGGAGCCAAAACCAAAAAAGAAAAAGCAGCCAGTTACCACAATATAGGGAATGTGCATCTCCAAGAAAAGGCCTACGACAAAGCGGTGGATGCCTTTAAAAATAGTTTGAGAGCGAATCCATTGGACGATGAAACACGCTACAATTTGGCCCATGCTAAAAAAATGCTGCAAAAACAAAAAGAAGAAGAAAAGAAAAACAAACAAGACCCTCCTTCAGCTTATGCAAAGCGCATGAAAAAGAAGGCAGATGCACTGGTCTCTAAGTTCAAATTTGAAGAAGCATCTGAGTTGATGAATAGGGCCTTGGAAAAAGACATGACCGTCTCGAATTACAAAGACTTTATGAAAAAATTGGACGAGGTAATTGAAATAAAGAAATAAGTAAAGACATGAAAAAAGGAATTGTATTTTTGTTATTTGTTTTGATAGGCGTTTCTTTAAAAGCGCAAAGTTCGGCAATGGCTTATTTTAACAACGGATCTAAACAGTACGTCCATAGCAAGCTAGAACAAGCAATTGCAACAGTAGATGTGGGCTTGCAAAAATTTCCAAGGGATGAAAAATTGAACGCTCTCAAAGAAAAACTGAAAGAAGAAAAGAAGAAACAACAGCAACAACAAGACAAAAAAGAAAAGGGAGAGAACAAAAAAAATCAAGACAAAAAAGATTCTAAAAAGGAGGACAAAGAAGAAAAAAAGCAAGATCCGAAAGAGGAAGAATCTAAAAAAGAAGGTAAAGAAAAACAGCAAAAAGAGGAGAAAGGAGACAACGATTCGAAAAAGGAAAAAAAGCCAGCACCTCAAATGTTGAAAATGTCACCAGAGCAAATAAAACAGTTGTTAGAAACGATGAACAACGAAGAAAATAAAACACAGAAAAAAATCAATGCTCAAAAGGTGAAAAAAGGAAGAAAAAAACACCAAGAAAAAGATTGGTAGTCTGTAAAGAGAGGACATGAAAATAGGTTTTATAGAAAACAAGAGTAGTAAAGGAGATAGCACATGAAATTTAGAATTACTTACACCATCCTGTTTTTAGCAGTTCAAAGTTTGTTTGCACAAGTAGAGTTTAAAACCAAAATAAGCAAGAACAAACTCGGATTGAACCAGCGTTTGCGAGTAGAATTTACGATAAACAAACAAGGAGGAGATAATTTTACACCCCCAAATTTTAGAGGATTTGATGTGGTAGGAGGTCCTAGTCAATCCGTCAATCAGTCGTGGATCAATGGTAGATCAAATTATTCCCAGACCTATACCTATATAATTTCACCAATTAAAAAGGGGAATTTAAGAATTCAACCCGCAAAAATAGAATACGAAGGAAGGACGCTAAAGTCCAATGCGGTTATGGTAGCAGTTGTTGACCCCATAGAGCTTCCCAAGGACCCAAATGACCCTGATTATATCGCCGACCAAAACGTGCACCTAGAGACCCTTGTATCCAACGAAAATCCTTTTGTTGGTGAAGGAATTTATGTGGAATATCGACTGTATTTTAGCCACAATGTAGCCATCAGTGATTTTGATTTTAAAGAGTTGCCGCAATACGAAGGTTTTTGGAACCAAGACATCAAACTAGACCAAATTATTTTCAAAAATGGAAAATATCAAGGCGAAGATTACCGCTATTTTTCAATCAAAAAGTCTGTACTAATTCCCCAAAAATCAGGGAACCTATCGTTAGAACCTATCAAAACAGACTTGATCATCGGAGTACCTACTGGAAGAGGTGATTTTTTCGGGAATCCGATTACACGGAATATTCGAAAATCATTCAGAACTTTTAAAAAAACAATCAAAGTAAAACCGGTGCCATTGAAAGGAAAACCTGCCAATTTTATAGGTGCTGTAGGAGATTTTAAACTCGAGGTAGGGACGAGTAAAGCTGTTTTAAAAGCCAACGAATCTGCACAGTTAAAAGTGAAAGTTTCGGGACGAGGAAATTTGAAACTATTTGAAATACCTTCTATAAAAACACCCAAAGAATTGGAAGTATATACTCCAGAGCATCGTGAAAATTTAAAAACAACAGCTACAGGAATCAAAGGTTTGCGCGGTGAAGTCTACGATCAATATACAATCGTTCCTGCATACAAAGGAAAATATAAAATTCCTTCTGTTTCTTTTTCATATTTCAATCCAAAAGAAAAAAAATACCATTCCTTGGTGTCCGATGAGGTCATTGTATCCGTTTTAGAAGGAAAAGAATTGCCAACAAATTCAGATAGGATTTTAGGCAACGAGGGAGTCCAAAAACAAGAAGTGTTAGCTTCGAAAAATAGTTTTCGATATGTCCAAACCAAAACGCAATTTGTTGCCTCTGAAAAGGAAGATTTTTTTCAATCTAAGCGTTATTATGTTTTTCTATTACTGCCGTTATTACTAATTCCTATCGTCATGTTTGTCGGCAAAAAACAAAAACAAAGAACCAACGATTTAATGGGGAATAGAATTCGAAAGGCAGACAAATTGGCGCGAAAATATTTATCACAAGCTAAAAAACAGTTGGGTAAAAAAGAAGCATTTTACATTGCCTTGGAGAAAGCCTTGCACAATTATTTAAAGGCGAAATTACAAGTAGAAACATCTGATATTAGCAAAGATAAGATTGTCCAAATTTTAGGAGAAAAAGGTGTTGATCAGGCAGTTGTTTCAGATTTTATTCAAGTATTGGACGATTGTGATTTTGCACGTTATGCACCTGTAACCGCTGTGATGATGAACGAGGAATTTGACAAAGCGAAAGAAGTCATTGCCAAATTAGACAAACAACTCTAAAGAATTTCAAATGAGGACGTATAAATTTCAAACAAAAACGACATTGAAGAGGTTTCTTAAGAAACAGAACAAGGCTATTTTGGTTTTTTTTATGGTTTTGTTTGTCTCAGTTTTGCAAGGACAAAATAGCCCGAAGGAACTCTTTGATCAGGCCAACGAATTGTACCGTACAAACAGCTATAAAAAAGCCATAGAATTGTACAAAGCTATCGTAGGACAAGGAATGATTTCGTCCGAGTTGTATTTCAATATGGGGAATAGCTATTACAAATTGAATGAGATTGCCGAAAGCATATACAATTATGAAAAGGCCCTGCAATTAAATTCCCAAAACAAAGATGCCAAAGTAAATTTGGTCTTCGCCAAAAGAATGACCATCGATGCGATTGAAGAATTGCCCAAAACAGTCCTGCAAAATTTTGAAACAGATTATGTACAAGAACTGTCTTACAATCAGTGGGCATGGATTTCTGTAGTCGCTTCATTGGGCCTGTTGTTGTTTTTTATAGGATATTACTTTTCATACGTTCCCTCTCAAAAGAGAATTTACTTTGCCGCTTTGGTGGCTTGTTTGCTTCTTTTGTTGTCCTCTGTAATCATTTCTTTCAAAGAACATCAATACGAAACAAACAAATTGGAAGCCATTGTTTTCCAAGAAGTGGTTGCCGTAAAAAATGCACCATCCGAGAATAGTGACGATGTTTTTGAATTGCACGAAGGAACGAAAGTAAGTGTATTGGACAATGTAGCTGCCTGGAAAAAAATAAAATTGGCAGATGGAAAAGTGGGCTGGATTCCGAAAGAAGCCCTAAAAGAGTTGTAATTTTTTAAAACAGCGCGTCAAACTCTTGTGTTTTCGAAATTCCTTGTTTTTTCCTATTTTTAGTGCCTTCTAGAGGAGCATATCATGTGGAATAAATCTGCACTTTAAGAACAATTCATGAAAAAAACAGTTTTAATTACAGGAGGTACGGGCTTGGTAGGAAAATCACTTTCCCAACTTCTCCTAAACAAAGGGTATCAGGTTTCTATACTGAGCAGAAAACCTAAAAAAGAAACTGAAGAGATTCGCTATTTTCAGTGGGATGTTGAAAAAGGAATTATAGATGATTCATGCATAGACAATGTAGATTTTATCATTCATTTGGCAGGAGAAAATGTGGCAAAGTCGAGATGGACAGCCAGAAGAAAACGCCAAATTTTAGAGAGTAGAACCCGTTCTACGGAACTTTTACACCAACTCTTATCACAAAAAGAACATCGGGTAAAAGCATTTATTTCTTCCTCAGCGACGGGCTACTATGGCACGACCAATTCGACGAAAATATTTGAAGAATCCGATCCTGTTGGGAAAGATTTTTTAGCATCGGTATGCAGCGATTGGGAAGCTGCGGTTGATGCGATAAAAAAATTAGAAATTCGAACAGCCAAACTTCGAACAGGTGTTGTATTGGCAAAAGAAAAAAGTGCCTTGCAAAAAATGTTGCCTCCTTTTTCTATTGGTTTGGGCGCAGCTTTGGGAGGTGGAAAACAATATTTTTCTTGGATTCATATAGAGGATTTGTGCCGTCTTTATTTGAACGCTATCGAGCACACTTCTTTGGAAGGCAGTTTCAATGCCGTTGTAGGAGACGCTATTACCAATGACATGTTGGGCAGCGCAATTTCAAAAAAATTAAGACGTCCTTATTTCATGCCCAATCTTCCCTCTTTTTTATTTCATTTTTTGTTTGGAGAAATGGCAGTCATCCTTTTGAAAGGAAGTCAAATATCAGCCGATAAAATCAAAAAAGAAGGCTTTGTTTTCAAATACAATACCCTGGAAAAGGCATTGGACAACTTGCTCGGATAAAGGATGTTCCTGTGCCAAGTCACAACAGCTGCATTAAATCTGGGTAGTGAAAAGTGTACCCAAGGGCTTTTTTTAAAGGTTCGTTTGAAATGATTTTAAAACGGTCCAATTCCTCTAAAAAAGTAGCCGGTGTTTTATTTGCAAGCAATGTCGCCGCAGTGTAAAATTCTTTTCGAGTAGGGTGAGAATCTGCAGAAGCGTTGAAAACTTGATTCCATGCTTTTTTTTCCAAAATCGTATAGACAATATGAATACAATCTTTCAAGTGAATCAAGTTGACTGGAGCCAGTCCATTTTTTACGATGCGACCCTCTTTGAAAAAATTTCCTGGATTCCTAGAACCTCCAATGAGTCCAGAAAAACGGATAACTGTACAATCAAAATGTTTGTTGCCTCGAAATAAATTTTCCAAATCTAGCAAGCCCTGTTTGGCGGGATTTATTTCAAAACCCGCTGTCTTTGTGATCGTGCTATTGGTATCCGCATATACAGAAGTAGAACTGACAAAAATTACTTTTTGAACCGATGATTGTTCGATTTTAGCAATCAAATCAACATAAGCTTGTCGATTTTCTCTTTGTTTTCCAAAAGGAACGTTTACAAACAAAACATCTGTTTGCAGAAAGTCTTCTATTGCATCGTTTGAACGCTGGTTGTTAATTTCAATTAGGTAAGGATGGATTCTTTTGGATTTTAAAAGCAGTAGTTTTTCTTCAGAAGTTGTAGATCCTTTGACAACAAATTCTTTTTTTACCAAAAACTCCGCTAGGGGTAAACCAAGCCATCCACAACCCAAAACACTAAATTTCATCCAAAGGGTTTTTAAAGTCGCTTCCATCAGAACTTATAAAAGAAGGGAATAATAAAGGCGCTAAATTTTTAATAGGTTTTACCAGAACAGATTGGTTCAACTGTTCTTTATTTACGAAAGGAATTGCATTGTTCATGCCCATAAAAAAAGTGAGTATGACACTGAGGATTAAGGCAATTTTTAGCGCTCCGAAAACACCCCCTAAAATTTTATTTACAATTCCCAAGGCAGCAAAATTTGCAATTTTTGTTAAAATTTTTCCAGCCAAAGAAACCACAATGACAATAGCGACAAACGTTGTCGCGAACGCCCCTAAAGAGATGTAATTTTCACTCCAATCGACATGGCTTTTCAAGTAATCACCCGCAAAATGAGAAAAGTGAATGGCTCCGTAAACACCACCAATCAAAGCTGCCAAAGAAGCAATTTCGACAAACAAACCTTTGAAGAGACCTCTGATAAACCCGAACAACAAGATAGAAGCAATGACAATATCAAACATATTCATAAAAAGAAATCTAGGATTGTTGCCAAAGATAAGGGAAAGGCATTAACAATGAAAATACACAGAGAAGAATTGGAAAATAGCCCTTTAAAAAACCTGTATATTTGTACTTTAAAAATGAGAAAACAAACAATGGCAAGAGATTTACAGTTGAAGCAGGAATGGGAGTCGGTAGTGAAGTTTTTATCTGATAAATTTGCCGATGGAGATATCCTAGATTTGGATTCGATTATTTATTTAATTGGAGTCCAAGAATTGGGCAAAGGCGTACAAAAATTCAAGAAAGATGAAAAAATAAATTTGATGCACATTGCTATTTGTCGATTGTTAGAACCATATGGCTATTACGAGTTTGAATTTATCGACCCAGATGGCTGGCCTCATTACAAGGTACTGGAAGAGTTGCCAGTATTAAAACCGGGAGAACAAACTGTTTTGATGAAAGAAGCGATCGTGAAATATTTTTCTTCAGAAGAGGAGGAGGTCTAAAACTTGCTTGTAAATTTTTAGTATCATGAGAATCCGTTCTATTTTTATCCTCTGTTTTTTCTGTCTACAAACACTTCAATCCCAATATAAGATTGAAGGAATACTACAAGGAGAAGACAAAAGCCTCAAATGGGCCATACTTTACCAACTCAAAGGAGAAAAACAGCATTTTGTACAGAACACTAAAATTAAGAATCAAAAGTTCGCATTTACAGTCCCTGAAACGGTCTCAAAAGGGATGTACCGAATCGTGTATCGCACAAAAGGCCAAGGCTACATCGATTTTCTTTTGAACCAAGAAAACGTTCGTTTTTCTTTTCATCCAAACCATCCTGAATCTAGTTGCGTGTTTGAATTTTCAGAAGAAAACACCCTTTATCAAAATTATTTGACAGGTATTCTAGGAGCCCAACACCAACTAGACGTTTTGCAAGCAACCTATTTTAGAACGCCAAGAGAAGCCTCCAAAGCAACCTACAAAGGCATCTTGAAAAACCTCAACGAAATACAAGATAGGTTTGAAAAAGAATCCCAAGGAACGCTGGCGTATCATTTTATCAAAGCTTCTCAGCGCTACAATGCGGAAACAATTGTTACTGCTCCACAGACCTACATGCAATTGATTCAAACTCATTTTTTTGAGCACATTGATTTTGAAGATGTAATTTTGCAATCCTCCCCCTTTTTGATCGATAGAACAAGGGATTATATCTTTCATATCAACTACTCTCAAAGGAAAGAAATGCAAAAGCAACTCTACAAAGAAGCGATTGATCATTTGTTGAAACTCCCGAAACAAGCAACTTTGAAAAGAGATTTGATAGCGGTTTTGATCAAAGACTTTTTGAGTTTAGAAGAAGTAGGAATGGTCAAGTATTTACTCGAAAAGCACTTCAGTATTTTGCCAGTGGAATTGCAGGACAATGATTTCAAAAAAGAAACGTTGGCAAAGTTAGCTTTGAGTATTGGAGGTCTAGCACCTGAAATAGAATGGGAAGAAAAAGGTGTAAAACAGCAACTTTCAAAATTAAATACCGCAAAAAAGACCATTGTTGTTTTTTGGAGCACAGGTTGTTCGCATTGCCAAAGAGAATTGCCAGAAATGTATCAATACCTCAAAAACAAAAAAAACATAGCCGTGGTGGCCGTTGCTTTGGAAGACAAAGCTAAGAAGTGGAAAAAGACCATCAAGCATTTCAACGGCTGGTATCATGTTTTGGGGTTGGATAAATGGGAAAATAATATTGCCCGTTCGTACGACGTGGTCGGAACGCCTACTTATTTTGTGCTCGATGCGGATAAAAAAATTCTTGCAAAGCCATCAAAACTCAAAGATTTGGTACGCGTGTTAGAAAATTAAAAAGGTGATTTTTTTCTAAAAATGTAAAAAGCCATCTTTCAGATGTTCAATTTTAGCAGTTCCTTTTTGAAGGACAATACTGACAATGTCAAAGCGAACCTCGTAATGCAAGTTTTTAGAAACCACATACTCATTTGCAGCAGTAACCAATAATTTTATTTTTGAAGTCTTTATGAATTCCTGTGGCAATCCAAAATAAGTGGAAGACCTTGTTTTTACTTCTACAATGACAAGTGTGTTTTCAAAAAGCGCAATGATGTCAATTTCGGCTTTTAAATACCGCCAATTCTGTTCTAAAATACGATACCCTTTTTTTTGCAAATGATGCAGAGCAAGGAGCTCTCCCTTTTTTCCAAGATCGTTGTGAATCGCCATTTTTATTGGAAAGATACCTTTTTTCGGAGACTTAGAGCTGCGTCATGAAAATATAGGAGGAGGTGTTACTCCAAAAAACGGAGGGTTGCGCTTTCTTCCGCAACAGTCAATTCAACAGTGCTTCCTAAAATCAACGCCCAGTTTTTTGGTTCGTGTCCTGCAGGAAAATGAAAAGCAACAGGGAAATTGTATTTGGTTACAATGTCTAAAAGAATAGTTTCCAAACTTTTTCCATAAGCAGGGTTGTTTGTTTTGATTTTTGACAAATCTCCGACGAGCAATCCCTTGCAATATTTAAAAAAACCACTTCTGTCCATAGCTCTCAACAAACGGTCGAGATGGTATTTGTATTCTCCGATTTCTTCGATGAAAAGAAGTTTATCATCCGTGCTGATTTCAGAGGGAGTACCGATAAGGTTCTCAAGAAGGGTCAAATTTCCACCGACAAGAACTCCTTTCGCTATTCCTTGGCGATTGTGTTTCGAAGAAGGAATTTCGTACAGCATGTTTTTGCCAAAAAGAGCTTTTTTCAAACTAAGAATACTTTCCTTTCTGCTTTCCTCAGAAAACTCCATGTTTACAGGCATCATCCCGTGCAGTGTTTTTATACCTAAATTGTGGAGGTGGTTGTGGAAAACAGTGATGTCAGAATAACCGATGACCCATTTGGGATTTTGAAGAAAAACACTAAAATCCAACTCATCTACAATACGGACACTGCCATAGCCTCCACGTGCACACCATATTGCTTTGACAGCCCTATTGTCCAAAGCCCTTTGAAAATCAAGCAAGCGTTCTGAGTCGGTACCTGCAAAATGCCCATCTTTACTGAAAATAGCTGCTCCAAGAGTCACATGAAGCCCCCAACTTTCTGCCAAAGATTTGGCCTCGTAAATGGCTGCATTGTTTTTAAGAACTCCTGCAGGTGCAAGTATGGCAATGGTATCTCCTTTTTTTAAATAATGAGGTGTTTTCATATTCGATTTTTGAGCAAAAAGAGTGTGAAATCCAAAGAAAAATATCAGGCAAAATCTCAATTGTCAATTCTTATGGTTTCTACAAAAGTACAATTTTATTTGCTTGAAAAAAGACTTCGCTTCATCGATGGTAGTGCCAATGATTCCTATTTTTTTGATATTTAATTTTTGTACATACTTAGAAACATGTAATTTTGCAACAGAATTTTAAGTATTTAAACTTAGAAAAAGCACTTAAAATTTTTCATAGAAATCAAACAAAAATTATCAAAAATGAAATCAAAAATTACACTTTTTGCACTTGCCTTTTCAAGCTTTAGTGCTTTTGCTGCAGACTCAGCAAATCAAATAAATACTGGGGATACCGCGTGGATGCTCATGTCCACGGCTTTGGTCATGATGATGACTCCAGCAGGTTTGGCCTTGTTCTACTCAGGTTTGACTCAAAACAAATCGGTTTTGAACACCATAGGAATGTCTTTTGTTTCCTTTTGTACAGGAATTATAGCTTGGATTCTTTTAGGGTATAGTTTTGCCTTTTCAGAAGGAAATCAATTCATAGGAGGCTTTGATTATTTCATGTTGAATGGAATAACACCGCAAGACGGGGAGGGGATTCCTCAATTGTTGGATGTCATGTTTCAAGGAACTTTTGCTGCCATTGCTGTGGCAATTGTGTCGGGTTCTATTATTGAGCGTGTGAAATTTTCTACATGGACAATTTTCTCATTTTTATGGGTTCTTTTGGTGTATTCACCAATATGTCATTGGGTATGGGGATCAGAAGGATTTCTACACGGAGATTTGGATTTTGCTGGAGGTACAGTGATACATGTCAATGCAGGGGTGGCCGGTTTGGTGCTCTCTCTAGTATTAGGAAAGCGTTTGCATTTAGATGAAGAAAGAAAGCCCTCTTCCATTAAATTGATGATTTTGGGAGCTGCTTTGTTGTGGTTCGGATGGCATGGATTCAATGGAGGATCTGCTTATGGAGCCAATGGAATTGCGGCAAGTGCTATTTTGACAACAAATGTAGCTGCTTGTATTGGAGGTCTCGTTTGGTTGATCATCGAATGGAAAATTGTTAAAAAACCAACCTTGATTGGAATGGCATCGGGAGCTGTTTCTGGATTGGTAGCTATTACACCCGCGGCAGGATATGTAGATACAATGGGCGCTTTAGTAATTGGAGCGATTGGTAGTATCGTAGGGTATTGGGGAGTTGTAAAATTCAAATCTTTTACAGGCCACGACGATACGTTGGATGCTTTTGGTATGCACGGCTTAGTGGGAATCGCAGGAGCATTATTGACGGGTGTTTTCGCAACGAGTGCCGTAAACCCTGACGGAGCAGGATTGATTGATGGAAACCCATGGCAGGTATTGAAACAATTGAACGCAGTGGGTGCAACCATTGTGTATTCTGCAGCGGCAACCTATCTGGTATTTTTAGTCGCTTCCAAACTTACGGGTGGAGCACGTATTCACGAAAAACACGAGTTGGAAGGAATGGATGTGAGCTATCACGGAGAATCTCAAATAAACATCGACAAACACAACGTGGATAATTTGTAGAAAACAACCAAAAATATAAAAAACGCCTGTTCTTAAAAACAGGCGTTTTTTTGTGAAAGACATTTCATTTGCATGGAACAATTTTGAAGACCTTGGACTTCTGTAGCGAACTCTTAGATTCTTTTTTTGAAAGAAAGTGGCCGCGAAAAAGGAAGAGGATTGCAAACGATAAATAAACAATTTATGATTAACTTTGCGCTCATTAACACCACCCAATGAACGATCCAAAAAGAATTACCATTACCGCAGCATTGCCTTATACCAACGGACCAGTCCATATTGGCCATTTGGCAGGTGTGTATGTGCCTGCGGATATCTATGCACGTTATTTAAGAGGAAAAGGAAAAGATGTTGCTTTTGTTTGCGGTTCTGATGAGCACGGAGTGCCAATCACAATTACTGCAAAGAAAGAAGGAGTTACTCCTCAAGATGTTGTGGACAAGTACCATGCAATCATAAAAAAATCATTCCAAGATTTCGGAATTACCTTTGACAATTATGCTCGTACCTCCGCGTCAATTCACCATGAAACGGCTTCTGAATTTTTCAAAGATTTGGATGGAAAAGGGGAGTTTGTAGAAAAAGTGGAAATGCAATTATACGATGCTGAAGCAAATCAATTTTTGGCAGATCGTTTTGTGATCGGGACGTGCCCAAAATGTGGAAATGAGGAAAGCTATGGTGATCAGTGTGAAAAATGTGGGACTTCTCATAATGCTACAGATTTGATCAATCCAAAATCTGCCATCACAGGAAACGTGCCAACTTTAAAAGAAACAAAACACTGGTTTTTACCATTAGATAAGCATGAAGCTTTTTTAAAAGAATGGATATTAGAAGGTCATAAAAACGATTGGAAATCGAATGTATACGGTCAAGTAAAATCATGGATTGACGATGGATTAAGACCGAGAGCCGTAACCCGAGATTTGGATTGGGGAATTCCCGTTCCCGTGGAAGAAGGAGCGGGGAAAGTATTGTACGTTTGGTTCGATGCACCTATTGGCTATATCTCTTCTACCAAAGAATGGGCAGACAGAGAAGGAAAAGACTGGGAGCCTTATTGGAAAGACAAGGATACTAAATTGGTTCATTTTATTGGAAAAGATAATATTGTATTTCACTGTATTATTTTCCCAGCCATGTTGAAAGCACAAGGAGATTATATTTTACCAGACAATGTGCCGGCCAATGAGTTTTTAAATCTTGAAGGAAATAAACTATCAACTTCTAAAAACTGGGCCGTTTGGTTGCATGAATATTTGGAAGAGTTTCCAGACAAACAAGATGTATTGCGTTATGCCTTAACAGCAAGTGCGCCAGAAACGAAGGACAATGATTTTACTTGGAAAGATTTTCAGGCGCGTAACAACAATGAGTTGGTTGCCATCTTTGGGAATTTCATCAATAGAGTAGTTGTTTTGACAAATAAATATTATGGAGGAGTCGTTCCTACACCAAATGAATTTACGGATGTAGACGAGGCAACTTTAGAGCAGTTGAAAGCCTATCCACAAATTATTTCGAAATCCATAGAGCGCTATCGTTTTAGAGAGGCATTGAGTGAATTGATGAATTTTGCGCGTTTGGGGAATAAATATTTGGCCGATGAAGAGCCCTGGAAGCAGGTCAAAACAGATCCAGAAAGAGTGCAAACAATTATGTATGTTGCCTTGCAAATTGCAGCGGGTTTGTCTGTTCTGTCTGAGCCTTTCTTGCCTTTTACATCTGAGAAATTAACGGGGATGCTAAATCTTGAAAAAGAAGCTCTTGCTTGGAATGAGGTTTCAGACGAAGATGTATTGCTTGCAGGAGGTCATACTATTGGAAAAGCGACCTTATTATTTGCGAAAATAGAAGATGCTGAGGTGCAAAAACAATTGGATAAATTGGAAGCTACAAAATTGGCAAATGAAGCTGAAAGCAAAGTTGTAGAAGTACAAAAAGAAACGATTTCTTTTGAAGACTTTTCCAAGATGGACATTCGTATTGGAACTATTTTAGAAGCCGAGAAAATGCCGAAGACAAAAAAGTTATTGGTACTCAAAGTAGATACTGGAATTGATGTTCGAACCATTGTTTCAGGAATTGCAGAAAGTTTTAAGCCAGCGGAGATCATTGGTCAGCAAGTTTCCGTTTTGGTAAATTTGGCTCCCCGAAAATTAAGAGGGGTGGAAAGCCAAGGAATGATCTTAATGACAGACACCAAAGAAGGCAAATTGACTTTTTTACAGCCATCAACCAATATTGTGGCAAATGGAACACAGGTGAGTTAGATTTAGAAAAAGGCACAAAACTTTATCAACGAAGTATTTTTCGAATTACAAAGGCTATTTACAATACAAGTATTATTTTTGTAACTCAATACAGCAATATGTTAGACATCCAAAAGATAAGAGCAGATTTTCCCATTTTACAAGAGCAGGTAAATGGAAAGCCTTTGGTGTATTTTGACAATGCGGCAACCAATCAAAAACCCCAAGTAGTCATTGATGCCATTGTCAATTATTACTCCAAATACAACGCCAATATCCACAGAGGCGTGCATACGCTGAGCCAAGTTGCGACCGATGCTTACGAACAGGCACGAGAGAAAGTACAAAAACATTTCAATGCCAAAAAATCATTTGAAATTATCCTAACAGCAGGAACCACACATAGTATCAATATTGTTGCAAGTGGTTTTACTTCCTTGTTAAAAAAAGGTGACGAAATCATCGTTTCTGCATTGGAGCATCATTCCAATATTGTTCCGTGGCAAATGCTTTGCGAACGAACAGGAGCAGAACTCAAAGTAATTCCAATCAATGAGGAGGGAGAATTGCAGATGGAGGTTTATGACAATTTACTCTCAAAGAAAACAAAAATTGTTTTTGCCAATCATGTTTCCAATGCTTTGGGAACGATCAATCCGATAGCGGAAATTATTGAAAAGGCACATGCAGTTGGAGCTGCCGTTTTGATCGACGGAGCACAAGCATGCCCCCATATCAAACCAGATTTGCAAGATTTGGATGTTGATTTTTATGTGACATCTGCGCACAAGTTATGCGGACCTACAGGGGTAGGAGTGCTGTATGGAAAAGAAGTCTGGCTGAATAAATTACCTCCTTACCAAGGGGGAGGAGAAATGATCGAGACCGTAAGTTTTGAAAAAACCACCTATGCAGGATTGCCACATAAGTTTGAAGCTGGAACCCCTAACATTGTTGGAGGAATTGCTTTTGGAGTGGCTTTGGATTATATGAATGCCGTAGGTTTTGAAAATATCGCTTCGTACGAAGACGAATTGTTGCAATACGGAACAGAAAAACTTTCCGAAATAGAGGGCTTGCGTATTTACGGAACCTCCGTAAAAAAAGCAGCAGTAATTTCTTTCAATATTGAAGGAGTGCATCCGTTTGATATTGGAAGTATTTTGGATAAATTTGGGATTGCCGTGCGCACAGGTCATCATTGTACACAACCGATCATGAATTATTATAATATTCCAGGAACGGTGAGAGCGTCCTTTTCATTTTACAATACCAAAGAAGAGATTGATGTTATGGTGGCTGCTGTTAAAAAGGCAAAAAGGATGTTGTCATAGACTCTCTAAAGTATGAAAAACATAAAAAAAGCCATCAAAAGTACTCTTTTGATGGCTTTTCATTTCTTGCAAAAAAAACACTTGAATGTGCTACCGCTATTCTGTGTCCGGAAGTACTTTGGTTTTATGAATTGTAGTTGTGCATGCCTTTGATTGCACATTTGGCATCAACAGGGTATTCGTTGTAATTTTAAAACAGTGCTGACAAGGGTAAATCTGTAGAAAGCAACACGTTGTTATTTTCTTCCAAAATCTGCAGGAATTTCTCCCCAAGCTTTGGTTTCCCATTTTAAAATAGGATTTTTATAAGTAGTGGTTTTCAACCAGTTTTCCGCACGTTTTATCAAATCAAACAAAATTTTGGTATCCTCATTTTGAGGGAGTTTCGTCTTACACTTTTTCTGCTTTACCCAAGAAATGGCGATTTTAGAATCTGAATAAAGAGGCATCATGGGCTGTTTTTTTTGTTGCAACCAGGCCAAACCATGAACCAAAGCTAAAAATTCTCCTACATTATTGGTGCCCGATTTGTAGGGGCCTTGATGAAATAGTGGAGAGCTTGTTGCCGTGGCAACACCACGATATTCCATAACGCCTGGGTTTCCACTACAAGCAGCGTCAACGGCAATGCTATTCAAAAGAGGTTTTCCAAAATCGGCTATTTCGGTAGGAGTCAATTCTTTTTTCTTGGTAGTTTTACCTTTATAATCCTCGTAAATCCCTTTGAATGCTTTTTCTGCCAATTTTTTATCAGCAAAAGATTTGTATTTGGCACCAGCATATCCTTCAATCTGTTTTTTGCAAACATTCCAGGAAGTAAAAACCCCTGTTTGTTTGCCTTCCCATACAACGTAATATTTTTTTGCCATCGGATTGGATATGAATTGGTATGTACTCGTTGAATTGAGCCCTGTATTTAAAAGTGATGCTCCGTTTTTAGCGATCAGATTCTATTGTAAAATTGTATTTTCGATTACTTTTGGGAAATGCCGTTGCTCTAACATATGAATTTTTGCGGCAATATCTTCGGGTCTATCACTTTTTGAAATAAGGGTTTTTGCTTGATAGAGGATTGTGCCTTCGTCGTAATTTTCATTGACCATGTGAATGGTAATTCCAGTTTCAGGTTCATTCATTTCTCGAACCGCTTTGTGCACATGCATGCCGTACATTCCCTTTCCTCCAAACTTAGGTAGCAGTGCAGGATGAATATTGATAATATTGTTTGGAAATACATCAAGAATGTTTTGAGGGATTTTTAATAAAAAGCCAGCCAAGACAATCCAATCTGCCTGTTCTTTCAGCAACTGAAGCACCTTTTCACTTTGGTAAAAATCTGTTTTGGGAAAATAATAGCTAGGAATTTTCAATTTTTTCGCTCGCTGAAAAACTTTCGCATCACGTCGGTTGCAAACAATGCAGGAAACACTAATTTCTGGATGATTATTAAAATGTTGGACAATGTTTTGGGCATTACTCCCCGACCCAGAAGCTAAAATGGCAATTCGTTTCATAAATGGCAAAAGTTATTCATTACAAAAGAAGCAATAATTCTCAATTAATCCGCCAAGTTAGCTAAAAAATTAAAGATAATTTTTTACATTCGTAGATACATTTTTGTGGGAAATCCTTTTTTTCATCGAAAGTTTATTATTTTTGCCACGATTTAAAATTTAAAATAAAAAAATTATGTCAGACATTGCATCAAGAGTAAAGGCAATCATCGTTGATAAATTAGGCGTTGATGAGAATGAAGTAACTACTGAAGCAAGCTTCACAAACGATTTAGGAGCAGATTCATTGGATACTGTGGAGTTGATTATGGAATTCGAAAAAGAATTCGATATCCAAATTCCAGACGACCAAGCAGAAAACATTGGAACTGTAGGTCAAGCAGTTAGCTATATTGAAGAAGCAAAAAAGTAAGACTTTTATGGAGTTAAAACGGGTTGTAATAACTGGACTTGGTGCATTGACGCCAATCGGTAATAATATTGAAGAATATTGGAATGGACTAGTCAACGGTGTCAGCGGAGCTGCACCAATCACTAATTTTGATGCTGCCAAGTTCAAAACTCGTTTTGCTTGTGAATTAAAAGACTTTGATGTGAATCAATTCATTCACAGGAAGGAAGCCAGAAAAATGGATAAGTTTACTCAGTTTGCGATGGTCGCTTCTGACGAAGCTATTTCAGATGCTGGGATCACTCCTGAGAATATTGATAAAGATCGAGTTGGAGTGATTTGGGGAGCAGGAATTGGCGGAATCGATACATTTGAGCAACAAGTGTTAGATTTTGGAGCGGGTGATGGAACCCCAAAATTCAATCCTTTCTTCATTCCTAAAATGATAGCAGACATCGCACCAGGGATGATTTCTATCAAACACGGATTTAGAGGGCCAAACTTTACAACCGTATCAGCATGTGCATCTTCTGCCAATGCATTGATAGATGCCATGAATTATATCCGTTTGGGATATGCTGATGTCATTGTTTCGGGAGGTTCTGAAGCAGCAATCACACAATCAGGTATGGGAGGTTTCAACGCTTTGCATGCCCTTTCTACTAGAAATGACGACCCCAAAACCGCTTCGAGACCCTTCGATAAAGACCGTGAAGGTTTTGTAATGGGAGAAGGAGCAGGAGCATTGATTCTTGAAGAATACGAACATGCAAAAGCCCGAGGGGCAAAAATTTATGCAGAAGTAGCAGGAGGAGGTTTGTCCGCCGATGCACATCATTTAACAGCGCCACATCCAGAAGGGCTTGGAGCGAAAAACGTGATGTTGAACTGCTTGAAAGATGCGGGCGTAACACTTGAAGAAGTAGATGCGATCAACGTTCATGGAACGTCTACTCCGCTAGGAGATGTAGCAGAAACCAAAGCCATCAAGGATGTTTTTGGAGAACACGCCTACAATATCAATATCAACTCAACCAAATCAATGACCGGACATTTGCTCGGTGCAGCTGGTGCCATTGAGGCCATTGCTTCAGTACTGGCAATGAAACACGGTATTGTGCCGCCAACGATCAATCATCATACACCGGATGATAAAATCGACAATGATTTGAACTTTACACTAAACAAGGCCCAAAAAAGAGATATCAAAATAGCCATGAGTAATACTTTTGGTTTTGGTGGACACAATGCGTGCCTTTTGATTAAAAAATTAGATTAAACACTTTTGAAATTTATTCGTAAAATCATACAGCCTCCGACAGAAACAGAAGAGGTTTTTTATGGTGAATTGAAAAAATTGTTAGGTTTTCGTCCCAAGAATATTTCCTATTACGAAAAAGCCTTTACCCATAGCTCTATTAAGATTATGGACGAGAACGGCATGCCCATCAATTATGAAAGACTTGAGTTTTTGGGAGATGCGATGTTAGGATCTATTGTTGCTGCTTTCTTATTCAAAATGGCGCCAGATGGAGATGAAGGTTATTTGACACAAATGCGTTCTAAAATTGTGAGTAGAAAACAATTGAATAGTTTGGGTGTTGAACTAAATTTGATTCGATTTGTAAAGAGTAGTATTGCAAACAACCGAATTGGTGAAAACATTCACGGAAATATTTTTGAAGCCTTGGTTGGAGCGATCTATTTAGACAGAGGCTATGGTTATTGTGAGAAATTCATTCAAAAAAAAGTAATAGATCGCTATATAGATCTTCCTGCTTTGGAAAATAAAATAGCCAGTTACAAAGGTTTGATTATTGAATGGTGCCAGAAAACAAAAACGACCCTAGATTTTGAAACCTATGAAGATTCAGGAAATGAGTCCATTCGTCACTACAGTGTCAGATTAAAAATCAATGGAAAAATTGTTGCCAAAGGTAGAGCGACCTCCAAGAAAAAAGCGGAAGAAATTGCCTCGAGAAGAATTTATTTTATTTATCAAAACGACATTATAAAAAACAGCTAGTTGCTACAACGTTTTCGTATGTTTTTTTCACCATTCATAAAACAATAACTAACTTAGCCATTCGTATGCCGTTTCAAAAACAGGTGGAAGTACGCTGTGTTTTTCGAATGTAAAAAGTTCTATTTATGCAGATACACGCTTTAGAAATAGATGATTTTTTAGATGCTGATTATACGTTGATCAGTATTCATTCGGGACTGGAAGATTACAAGTTGGCCTATCTTCTAAACCGAGAATTGGGGATGCTTTTTAGGAAGTCAGAAACTTCTATAGAAATCAAGGAGAACGGTCAAGAAGCTGTTTTTTCAGTTTACGGTTACAAAGATGAAAGACAATCGAACCAATGGTATTTAATTGCAAATAAGTTCCAAGGAGTTTCAGAACAACCCATTTCAAACGGGTTATTTCAAATAACAAATGAGACAGTAAATACAACAACCTATCTTGTTCCTGAAAAGAAAAAGATGGATTTTTTGATAAAAATAGAAGGAGATTTTGATTCGTTTCGTTTGCACAAAACAATCAATTCAATCAATAAAATCAAACAAATTATAACATCGTATTCCATTGATACAACAACATTAAAATCTAAAGATTTTTTAATTTTTTAATTATGCCAAATACTAAAAAGACAAAGATTGTAGCTACGTTAGGACCTGCAATCAATAATAGAGAAACACTAAAGCAATTGATGATTGCCGGAGTGAATGTTTTTAGAATTAATTTTTCACACGCAGACTATGAGGAAGTGACTAAAATTGTTGCGACCATAAGAGAGCTCAATGAGGAAATGGGATTCCATGTGGCTTGTTTAGCAGATTTACAAGGACCGAAATTGAGAGTCGGGGTGATGGCTGAAGGAGTGAATTTAGCCATAGGTGATGTCTTCACTTTCACTACGGAAGAACTTGCTGTAGGAACCCAAGAAAAAGCTTTTATGACCTATAAAAACTTCCCTCGTGACGTAAAAGCAGGAGAGCAAATATTGGTAGATGATGGAAAACTATTGTTTGAAGTAACAGCTACAGATGGTATTGCGAATGTGACCACAAAAGTTTTGCGAGGAGGACCTTTGAAATCTAAGAAAGGAGTGAATTTGCCAAACACAGCGATTTCATTGCCTGCATTGACAGAAAAAGATATCAAAGATGCAATTTTTGCGTTGTCACTGCAAGTAGATTGGATGGCCTTATCTTTTGTGAGAAATGCACAAGATTTGAATGATATTCACAAATTAATTGAAGAGAATTCTGACACCTCTGTATACAGAACGCGCGTGATTTCTAAAATTGAAAAGCCAGAAGCCATCGAAAACATTGACGCAATTATTGCAAATACAGATGGTTTGATGGTAGCACGTGGAGATCTGGGTGTTGAAATTCCGATGGCAGAAGTTCCTTTGGTGCAAAAAATGTTGGTACGCAAATCAAAAGAAGCGAAAATTCCTGTAATTATTGCCACGCAAATGATGGAAACAATGATTGAAAATCAAGTTCCAACCCGTGCTGAAGTAAATGATGTTGCCAATTCAATTATGGATGGGGCGGATGCAGTGATGCTCTCAGGAGAAACTTCTGTGGGAGCTTTTCCAATTGAAGTAATTCAGAAAATGCGTGAAATTATTATCGGAGTAGAACATTCTGAGTTGATTGATGTGCCTCGTTCTGCGCCCGCAATGAATGATCCAGAACGTTACATTTCTGATGCAGTGTGTCATCAAGCAGCTGTCATGGCAGATAATATCAAAGCCAAAGTAATTTCGACGTTGACGTATTCTGGCTATACTGCCTTTCAAATTTCGGCATGGAGACCAAAATCACATATTTTGGCATTTTCACCAAACAAACGCGTGTTGGCTATGTTGAACCTATTTTGGGGAGTAAAAGCAAGGTATTACGACAATGAAACATCTACACATAAAACGATCAATGAAATCAATGAGATTGCATTGGAAAGAGGTGTAGCGAAAAAAGGAGATTTGATCATCAACTTAAATTCAACACCTGTAAAAGAAAAAGGGAAAGTAAATACCTTACGCGTGACACGCGTTTAATATGTTTTTCTTAAATTTATTGGAAAGATCGCCCGAAAAGGCGGTCTTTTTTGTTTCTCAAAAGTAGGTGTGAACAGAAGGGTATTTTGATAATTTTATTGAAAAAGTTTAAAAATGAAAAATAATTCTTCTATCTTTAGTTTACTAAAAAAAAGGGATATGGCAATCAAAAATTTCAAAGCACCGGAACAAAAGGAAAAAAAATTCAATGCAGATACTATTTTAGTCTCCAATTATATGACCACTCGATTGATTACGTTTCGACCTGAACAAACTGTTTTGGAAGTCATGGAAATACTCATACAAAATAAAATTTCTGGAGGGCCAGTAGTCAATGAAAACAAGGAATTGCTCGGGATTATATCGGAAGGAGATTGCATGAAGCAAATAGCGGACAGTCGTTATTACAACATTCCAATGAACGATGTATTGGTAGAAAAACATATGGCAACCAATGTAGATACCATTGCGCCAGACACCTCTATTTTTGAAGTAGCCAGTTTGTTTTACAAAACACAAAGAAAGCGTTTCCCGGTTTTAGAAAACGGAACCTTGGTTGGGCAGATCAGCCGTAGAGATGTTTTAAAAGCTGCTTTGGCTTTAAAAGATGTCAAGTGATTTGTGAAGTGCAATGGCGCTTTGAAAAGCTATGATGACTACTTTCCTCAAGATGAGAAAAGGGTAGGGGGGTGGAGTCTTTGTATCCAGCTTATAGCAAGAGTAGTAGGAGCAATTAGATTTTTTTTGACGTAAACTATCAAAGTAGATCAACCGTTTTTTACTCAAGAAGACGAGGCCTTATGAATCAATAAGTAATGGTCTTTTTTTAGAGGTGAATAACCTTGATTGTAGACATAAAAACAAGTACTTCCCCCATTCGTTATAGACAACGATGTGATCGTTTGAAAATCAAATCCTGCATCGTAGAGTGTCTGTTTTTTGACTTTTGTTTTTCCCGTCACATTTAGTTTTTCTAAAATCTTATGGTTTCTTTTCAGTCGATTGTTTGTATTTCTAATAAGGTTTCGACATGCAGGATTGATTTTGTTATTGTAGGTATTTCTGCAATAATCAGAGCAAAATTTTTTATCCGACCTCCCTACAAAAGGCAGGCCACATTCCAAGCATTTTTTTTTCATAGTTTTTTAATGGTTTAATAATTAGACGATAACGTAAATATATTCTTTTTGTTCGAACTCAAATGACTACAGGCGATTACATACGAAAGTAATTGTTTGTAATTAGAATTTATTTACAAAACAGGTGTTCTTTTGTGGTAGTCATCTCAAGGGATTCATTTTTAAATTACCAGTTTATGAGCAACCTAAGAAACAAAGTAGTGTTGATCGGCTACCTCGGAAACGATCCGGAAATTGTCCAGTTGGATTCTGGAAAAAAATTAGCAAAATTTTCGCTCGCAACCCATGACGCATATCAAAATGCTGCAGGTGAAAAAATAGAAGAGACGCAATGGCACAATTTGATCGTTTGGAATAAGACCGCAGAAGTTGTCGAAAAATATGTCAAGAAAGGACAAGAAGTTGCCATTGAAGGAAAGTTAACAAGTCGAAGCTATGAAGACAAAGAAGGAAACAAGCGCTATATCACCGAAGTTCAGGTGAACGAATTGTTGATGCTGGGTCGGAAGTAGAAAGGAGAATTGTTATGAAAAAGAGGAAAAGCATCCCCAGGGGTGCTTTTTTATCGTTTTTAAAACCACCCAATTTAGTTATTGAGATCTCTCAGATATACAAACAGCTTAGAACCGGTAGCAACTTATTTAGAGGTCAAAAGCCTTTTTTCAATTTCGATTCATGTGGGTTTTTCTGTACTCTTGTTTTGTGAAAAAGACGCCTGACCACTCCCAAACTACCCGCTGCATGTTATTTATGTAGATGGATTGCTAGGAAATGAAGATAAAAACATCTTTTTTAGATATCTTTGCTTTCTAAAATCTAAAAAAATGCTCTCAAACGCGGCCAAATATGCCATTCGTTCTATTTTGTATTTAGCGATGCATACAGATCGAAAGAATAAAATAGGGGTCAAAAAGATTGCTGAAGAATTGAGTGCACCACAACCATTTTTAGCAAAACTTTTACAGCAGTTGACCAAAAGTAAGTTGGTTTCTTCAACCAAAGGTCCGAATGGAGGCTTCTATTTAAGCGAGGCAAACAAACATAATTCCATTTGGGATATTATTGAAAACATAGACGGTACTGTAAAGTTTGAAGAATGTTTCTTAGGTCTTAAAAAATGCGAAGATGCGAATCCATGTCCAGTACATTCTATTGCAGTTCCTTTCCGAAAACAGATATTGCTAGATTTCAAAGACAAAACAATAATCGAATTTTCAAAAGAAATAGAACTTTCGGGGAGTGTCCTTTCTTTGAGGAAAATGAGAGTTTAAGACAAACAGCAGTTGTGTCGCTGAACTGTTTTACGTCTAATATCGTGAGGTTATTCGGGTAAAAATGAAAGAAAAGAAAGAGCCACTCTCTCAAGACGTGTTGTTGTTCGATCTCGAAATGCAAATGTATGTACACCTGATCTTTTTGGAGACCTGAACTAAAATGAGTCACTCGTTTCAATTTTCCAATAGTAGTATTCACAGGGTCAATATTGTACGAATCCCATTTGTCCATCTTCTTTTTCAAACACCAATCTTTTTTTAGGACAACTTTTTTACAAGTTGGCTCGATAGTAATTATCAAATATTCAAGACATATTTTTATTGAAGTAAGTTGTTCTTTTTTGTGTAACAATGATAAATATCATACAAAGCGTTGTTTTTTATTAAGTTCTTTATAGTTCAAAAAAGAAAAAGATGCCCATTAAAAGTTATTTAGCCCATCCATACAAAGGGGGAAAAAGCCATTTGATGAGAGAATTGTCCGCAATCAAAGGTTGCGAAGTAATTCCGTCAGAAAATAAAAATGTATTGATTCTTATCACCGATACTCAAACCAAAAAACAAGAAGAATTTATAAAGAATCAGTTGCATCGAATTGGAAGCCTACAGTTATTGGCAATGGTTTCTGGGTTCAACACTTCAAGTAAAGATTGAGCATGTACACATCCGTTTTATTTTCTGACAGAAGAAGTTTTCTAAAAAAAATGGCAGTATTGTCAGCAATGACTGCGGCTGCAACAATGTTTCCAGGGATTTTATTTGCCGGAGAACAAGAAAGAGGTTTGCCTAAGGGCGGAAATTTGGATTGGAAAAAAGCACCTTGTCGTTTTTGTGGTGTGGGTTGTGGAGTGTTGATAGGAGTTGAAAAAGGAAAAGCAGTGGCTGTGAAAGGGGATCCGCAATCACCCGTGAACAAAGGACTTTGTTGTGTAAAGGGATATCATTCGGTGTTATCTATGTATGGGAAAGACCGTTTGACACAACCACTGGTTAAGAAAAATGGCAAATACGTAAAAACATCTATGCAAGAGGCCTTGGATTTGATTGCTGAAAAAATGCAAACAACCATCAAAGACCACGGGAAAGATGCGGTTTCTATTTATGGATCAGGGCAATGGACAATTCCTGATGGTTATGTGGCCTCTAAATTATTCAAAGGCTGTATTGGAACCAACAATGTGGAGGCCAATGCGCGTTTGTGTATGGCCAGTGCCGTAACAGGGTTTTTAACCTCCTTTGGATCCGATGAACCGATGGGATGCTATGAGGATATAGACCATGCCGATGTTTTTGTCGTTTGGGGGAATAATATGGCAGAAATGCACCCCGTGCTGTTCTCAAGAATGTTAGACCAGCGCTTGAAAAGAGGGGCTAAAATTATCGACTTTGCAACCCGCACGACGCGTACGAGTATGGCAGCAGACAAAACGATTTTATTCAATCCTCAAACCGATTTGGCAGTTGCCAATGCCATCTGTTATGAAATAATTCAAAAAGGCTGGGCAAACCAATCTTTTATTGAAAGTCATTGCAATTTTAGCAGGGGTACTACCGAAATGGGATACGGTTTGGAAGACCACTACAAATTCAAAGACAAGCCGGTAAAAATTAGTTTTGACGAATACAAACAATTTTTAGAAGACTATGCTCCTGAAAAAGTAGCACAAATTTCAGGTGTTTCTGTCAAAGACATCAAATACATGGCAGCTTACTATGGAGATCCAAATAAAAAAGTAATGTCGCTTTGGTGCATGGGAATGAACCAACATACCAGGGGAACTTGGATGAACAATTTGGTGTACAACCTTCACCTCTTGACAGGTAAAATATCCACGCCAGGGAACAGTCCTTTTTCATTAACAGGACAACCAAGTGCTTGCGGAACCGTTCGAGAAGTAGGAACCTTGACACATAAATTACCACACGGAGTAGTCACGAATCCAAAACACCGAGCCTTTGCTGCCAAAATTTGGGACGTACCCGTGGAAAATATTTCACCAAAACCTACCTACCACACTGTGGAAATGTTCCGAGCTTTGGACAGAGGGGACATTCGTTTTATGTGGATACAAGTAACCAACCCAATGGTTACCATGCCTAAATTGAAACGCTATAGAGATGCGACGAAAAAAGAAGGGCGTTTTATAGTAGTATCTGATATTTATCCAACACCAACTACTGATATTGCCGATGTCATATTGCCCTCAGCAATGTGGATAGAACGGGAAGGAATGTATGGTAATTCTGAGCGAAGAACACAATATTTTGAACAGATGGTACAACCACCAGGAGAAGCGATGAGCGATACTTGGCAGTTGATTGAAGTGGCCAAACGCATGGGATTTGAAAAACAATTTTATTACAAAGAAGAAACGCATATCGAAGAAATATATGCCGAATATAGAAGGCATCATGAAGGGGATAAACATGCAATGGCACCCCTAGAAGTATTGAAGTCACAACCCGGAGCACAGTGGCCTTATGTAAAAGGAAAATCCACCCAATGGCGTTTCAATTCCAAATACGATCCTGCTTGTGACAACGGCAAAGAATTTCACTTTTACGGAAACCCCGACGGGAAGGCTGTGATTTGGCAACGACCTTACGAACCAGCTCCTGAAGTGCCGGACAAGGAATTTGATTTTTGGCTGTGTACAGGACGTGTGGTAGAACATTGGCATACAGGATCCATGACAAGGAGAATCTCTGTTTTGCACAAAGCGATGCCCCATGCATATGTAGAACTTCACCCTGCAGATGCAAAACGAATGCAAATCCAAACAGGAGATTCCGTTAAGTTGACCACAAGAAGAGGAACTATGAAATTACCTGCGTCTGTAAATGAGAGAGGAGTTCCCGCAAAAGGACATGTTTTTGTGCCATTTTTTGACGAAAACTTGTTGGTCAATGATTTGACACTCGATGCATTTTGTCCAATTTCCAAACAGCCAGATTATAAAAAATGTGCCGTCAAGGTAGAAAAAGCCTAACTATGAAGAGAGTGGTGATTTTGGCATTATTTATTGTTTTATTGCTCTCCTTTACAATGGTTTGGAATGCGAGCTACCAAGCAGGACAGGAAGGTGCTTACATTCCTCTTGAAAAACAAGAAGAACAAGTAAGCATTCCCTCGGAAAAAGGAGTTTTTGAAAGAGCCAACTTTGCAATGGATTATACAAAAATGCCAATAGATGAAACCCACCAGCGAAGTCTGAAAAACTATTATCAGAACCGTGCTTACCACGGGGCACCACCAAGCATTCCACATGTCGTTTCCGATGAGCGAAATATGGGCGGGAAGGCTTGTTTGAAATGTCATGAAAATGGGGGCTATGTTGAAAAATACGGAGCCTACACACCTCTAACGCCACATCCTGAAAAAGTAAATTGCCTTCAGTGTCATGTCGTTCAGAAAACCAAAGCAGTGTTTGAAGCAACCCGTTTTGAAAAAAGTACCGTTCCCAAAACAGGAGCAAACAAAGTGTTGCTGTCGAGCCCACCTGTCATCCCGCATCAAATCCAATTCAGAGAAAACTGTTTGGCTTGTCATGCAGGACCCGCAGCTCCAAAAGAAATAAGGGTGTCACATCCCGAAAGGGTAAACTGCAGACAATGCCATGTCCTCAATAACAAGGAGGTTTCGGATATAGAAAACTTTGTTAGAAAATAAAACTAAGGGATAACGAACGATACACTTTGTAACAGTACTTGATCAAATGAAGGAATGAAATAAAAGAAAACAGATCTCTAAAATGAGTAAAACCAATTCTAAAAATCATGTAGTAGCTATTTCAAAAGTGCTTTGTATTCTTTGGATGGGCATCGCTGTGTTGTCTTGTAAGCACCAAGAAGAGGAATACCATGGTGTCCTAAATAAAATTGAATTGAAGAGCAAAGATTACAAAGAGATTTCTACTTCTTCAGAGAAATTTTTAGCAGAATACCATACGATTCAAATAACCGAAGACGGGCACACCTTTTTGATTCCCGAACGAAAAAGTCAGATTCAATCTTTTGAATGCAGTGAATGTCATTCCAAACCTTTGAAAAAAATAAAAGGAAAAGAATTGAAAAAGGCACATTGGAATATTCGTTTGAAGCACGCCAATGCAGAAATGATGAATTGTATGACTTGTCACGATGCCAAAGATACGAATCATTTGAAAAGTTTGACGGGCAGTAAAATAGATTTCAATCAGAGTTACAATGTGTGCAAGCAATGTCATACCAAACAATTTGAGGATTGGAAAGGGGGCGCGCATGGAAAACGAATTGAAAGTTGGGCGTTGCCAAGAGCATCGATGACTTGTGTAAATTGTCACAATCCACACAATCCGAGTTTTGAATCGAGGTGGCCGGCAAAGTTCAATACACAAAAAATAAAAGAAAGAGAATAGTTTTTACGAGTGAAAAATTCAGGCATGCAGATAAAAAACAAAAAATGGTTTTCTTTGAATCTTTCCAATAAGAAAGCAAAAAACAGTTCCAATCATTCTTGCAATTGTGGAAAGAGTTCCGAAGGCTGTGGTTCTCAGAAAGATGTGGAAAAAACCAACGATGGTTTTGAGCAGGTAATGGGAGCAAACATGGACCGGAGAAATGCGTTCAAGCAATTGGCAGCAAGTTTGTTGGTTGGAGCAGGTGCCATAAATTCTGCTTGTAATTTGAGTTCCAATGAAGCATTTAAAGAGAAAGCACAAATTGATTGGGAAGAACAATTCAAAGGAAATTACAAATTGATGACTGATGAAGAAAAAACAGCAACCGTGGATCGGTTGGTGCGTTCGCATCAATTGAAAACGGGAGACACTTTAAACATGTCTTCAAAAACAGCCGTGGAAAATGTATTGTTTGGCTATGCCTTTAATATTTCAAAATGCCAAGGATATATGGATTGTGTAAGCGCCTGTGTTGAAGAAAACAATCAAGACAGAACTTCTCAAATGGAATACATTCGAATTCATGAAATGAAGGATGGGAAGGGCTTCAATTTTTCCGAGGCAGATGACAATTATTACCATGAAGTTCCTGCCGATGGGCATTTTTATATGGGGACACAATGTTTTCATTGTGACAACCCACCTTGTGTGGAGGTTTGTCCAGTACAAGCCACTTGGAAAGAGCCAGATGGGATTGTTGTGGTAGATTACGATTGGTGTGTGGGTTGCCGTTATTGCATGGCAGCTTGTCCATATGATGGAAGGCGGTTCAATTGGAAAAAACCAGAAGTCCCCATACAAGTAATAAATAAAAATCAGCACTATTTGGGAAACCGTTTGCGCAAGAAAGGAGTCATGGAAAAATGCACCTTTTGCATTCAGCGTTCTCGAACAGGTAAAAACCCAGCTTGTGTAGAAGCCTGCCCGACTGGAGCAAGAATATTTGGGAATTTATTAGATCCAGATAGTACGATTCGATGGGTGTTGGAAAATAAAAAAGTTTTCCGATTGAAAGAAGATCTAGGAACAGAACCAAAGTTCTGGTATTTTATGGATTGAGTTGCGCAAAGGATTCAACAGTGTACTTTGTTATCTCTCGGGACTTTTCGGCTCAGCCTAACCTAACTAGAGAAGGGCAAAAAATGAAGCATTCAAATAATAGATAAATGAGAAGAGTAACTGTTTTTAAAAGCTTGGTAAAAGATAGTTTAGACACGATAACACACGGTACAAAAAGATACCATTTGTGGATGGGAATTTTGACGACAATCATGTTGACAGGGATGTATTGTTACTCCATTCAATTAGAAGAGGGTTTGCATGTAACAGGGATGACAGATCGCGTAAGCTGGGGCTTGTACATTTCAAATTTCACATTTTTAGTGGGAGTAGCAGCAGCAGCCGTAATGTTAGTAATACCCACCTATGTATTGAAAGATGTCGATTTTAAGCAAGCCGTATTGATTGGAGAAGGCTTGGCGGTCGCCGCTTTGCTGATGTGTTTGGCATTTGTAATTGCTGATATGGGCGGACCCTCTGTGCTCTGGCATATGATCCCTGGAATAGGGGTGTTTCATTTTCCAAATTCTATGTTGACATGGGACGTATTGGTATTGAATGGCTATTTGTTCATCAACTTAAGTATTCCTTTTTACATCTTATTTCGCCATTACCAGGGCAAAGAAGCCTTGGCGAAGGTATATGTCCCTGGGACTTTTTTGTCTGTTTTTTGGGCAGTTGGAATTCATTTGGTGACTGCTTTTTTATACCAAGGATTGCAAGCAAGACCTTTTTGGAACAATGCTTTGCTAGGTCCGCGCTTTTTAGCATCTGCTTTCGCAGCAGGACCGGCTTTAATCATTTTAGTATTGGCAATCATTCGTTCAAACACGGATTTTAAAATAAAAGACAAAACCATCAAAAAAATAGCATTGGTGGTTACGGTGGCAGCACAAATCAATTTGATCATGCTAATTTCGGAATTGTTTAAAGAATTTTATGCCCCAACACATCACAGTGAGAGTGCTTACTATTTGTTTTTTGGATTGCATGGAAAAGATGCGTTGTTGCCATGGATTTGGACGGCAATTCCTCTGAATATATTGGCAACCGTTATTCTGACTTTTCACAAGCTTCGAAACAATTTGAAGGTTTTGTATTTCTGTTGTTTCCTTTTATTTGTAGCCATTTGGATTGAAAAAGGTTTTGGGCTCATTGTGCCAGGTTTTATTCCAGGTCCTTACGGGAAGATAGCCGAATATTTGCCCACAAGGATTGAGGTTGGCGTAACTTTAGGAATATGGGCCATGGGCGCTTTTATTTTTACCATTTTGGCAAAAACAGCTATTGGAATTGAAACCAAAAAACTTCGTTTCAAAAAAGAAAGCACCCTTTGAGACACCTAAAATACAGGAAGAACTAAGACGTTTTTTTGGCTACTTGTATCGCTTGGAGTATCTTTGTTTTTCACTATAAAAACACAAGTATGATTACTTCAAATGAATATTTTGACGCACAAGTAAAATCTTTAGGATACGATTCTGCAACCGGAAAATCGAGTGTTGGAGTTATGGAAGAAGGCTCTTATGAATTCGGGACATCTACCCATGAAACCATGATTGTTGTAGAGGGAGAATTGATTGCTCAATTGCCCGGAGAAGAGGAGTGGAAATCGTACAAAGCAGGAGATGCATTTGAGGTAGCGGCAAATACGTCGTTCAAAGTAAAATCTGTGGGGCAAACGTCTTATTTGTGTCAATACAAGTAGAAACAATATTCTAACATTTGTATAGCAAAGAATCGTATCTACTTTTGTTACAAAAGTAAAAACCCTTGGAAAGATAAATTCCCAAGGGTTTTTGATTGTTAGATAAATGTTTCTAGAGAGATGCTTTCAAAAACTCTCTATTCATACGAGCGATGTTTTCTAAAGAAATTCCTTTCGGACATTCTACTTCACAAGCACCGGTGTTGGTACAATTTCCAAAACCTTCTTCGTCCATTTGCTTCACCATGTTCAGCACACGGTCTGCCGCTTCTACTTGTCCTTGAGGCAACAAAGCGTATTGTGACACTTTTGCGCCAACAAATAACATAGCCGACGAGTTTTTACAAGTTGCCACACAAGCACCACACCCAATACAAGTCGCAGCATCCATGGCCTTGTCTGCATCTATTTTAGAAATAGGGGTGGCATTGGCATCTTGCGTGTTTCCAGAAGTGTTTACAGAGATGTATCCCCCTGCGTGTTGTATTCTATCAAAAGCACTGCGATCCACTACCAAGTCTTTGATGACAGGAAACGAGGCAGCTCTAAAAGGTTCAATATAAATTGTCTCCCCGTCTTTGAACATACGCATGTGCAATTGGCAAGTGGTAACCCCTCTGTCGGGCCCATGTGCTTCGCCATTGATGTACATAGAACACATTCCACAAATACCCTCACGACAATCGTGATCAAATGCTACAGGTTCTCCACCTTCATTGATAATTTGTTCGTTTAGCATGTCCATCATCTCTAAGAAAGACATGTCTGGAGAGACTCCGTCTAATTGATAATCAACTAGAGCTCCTTTATCGTTTGCACCACTTTGGCGCCAAATTTTCAAAGTTAATTTCATAATCTTTCTTATTTGTATGAACGTTGTTTTAATTCAATATCGTTAAATTCTAGCTGCTCTTTGTGCAACACTGCATCCGAAGGCTCTCCTTTGTATTCCCATGCAGAAACAAATGCAAAGTTTTCATCGTCACGTTTAGCTTCTCCTTTTTGAGGACCATCTTCTTCTACAGATTCTTCACGGAAATGACCTCCACAAGATTCGTTTCTCTCCAAGGCATCTTTTGCAAACAATTCTCCTAATTCTAAGAAATCTGCCACTCGTCCTGCTTTTGCCAATTGTTCATTGTAGGTGTCTGCAGCTCCAGGGACAGTTACTTCTTTCCAGAACTCCTCACGTAGTGCTTTGATTTCAGCGATGGCTTCTTTCAATCCGGTTTCGTTACGAGACATCCCTACTTTGTTCCACATGATTTTACCCAAACGTTTGTGGAAATGATCGACAGATTTTGACCCTTTGTTATTGATAAAGAAATCAATTTTTTCTTGGACTTCTTTTTCTGCTTGTTCAAATTCAGGGGTATCTGTTGGAATTTTTCCTGTTCGAATATCGTCTGATAAATAATCTCCAATGGTATAAGGCAATACGAAGTATCCATCTGCTAAACCTTGCATCAATGCCGAAGCTCCCAATCTATTTGCGCCGTGTTCAGAGAAATTGGCTTCTCCAATACAGTAACATCCTGGAATGGTGGTCATCAAGTTGTAGTCTACCCAAACACCTCCCATCGTATAATGTACCGCTGGGTAAATCATCATCGGGGTTTCGTATGGATTTTCATCTACAATTTTCTCATACATTTGGAACAGGTTTCCGTATTTGGCTTCGACAACATCTTTTCCAAGCTGAGTGACCAAAGCAGCATCTTTTTCATTCAAGTTCTTGATTTTCGCTTGTTCTTTTCCGTAACGTTGAATGGCAGCAGCGAAATCTAAAAACACAGCTTCTCCTGTTTCATTATGTCCCACTCCATATCCAGCATCGGCACGCTCTTTTGCAGCTCTTGATGCCACATCACGAGGCACTAAGTTACCAAAGGCAGGATACCTTCTTTCCAAGTAGTAATCTCTATCTTCTTCAGCAATGTCATTGGCTTTTTTCTTTCCTGCTCGAATCGCTTCCGCATCTTCTTTAATTGCAGGAACCCAAATACGCCCATCATTACGCAACGATTCCGACATCAATGTCAGTTTCGATTGGTTTTCTCCGTGTACAGGGACACAGGTTGGGTGAATTTGTGTGTAACAAGGGTTTGCAAAGAAGGCTCCTTTTTTATGGATTTTCCATCCAGCAGAAACATTCGATCCCATCGCATTTGTTGACAAGAAGAAGACATTTCCATAACCTCCAGAGGCAATTACCACAGCGTGTGCAGAATGACGTTCTATTTCACCAGTAACCAAGTTTCGGGCAATGATTCCTCTCGCTTTTCCATCAACAATGACTACGTCCATCATTTCATGACGGTTGTACATTTGAATTTTTCCACGTCCTATTTGACGGTTCATTGCAGAATAGGCGCCGAGCAACAATTGCTGTCCTGTTTGTCCTTTGGCATAAAATGTACGAGAAACCAATACTCCTCCGAAAGAACGGTTGTCTAACAATCCTCCATAATCACGAGCAAAAGGAACTCCTTGAGCTACACATTGGTCGATAATGTTTGCAGAAACTTCTGCCAAACGATGCACGTTTGCTTCTCGAGAACGATAATCTCCACCTTTCACCGTGTCGTAAAACAATCGGTAAGTAGAATCGCCATCTCCTTGATAATTTTTTGCAGCATTGATTCCTCCTTGAGCAGCAATAGAGTGCGCTCTACGTGGAGAATCCTGGTAAGCAAAAGCTTTTACATTGTAGCCGAGTTCTGCCAAGGTAGCAGAAGCCGAGCCTCCCGCTAGACCAGTACCCACAACAATCACGTCAATATTACGCTTGTTGGCAGGGTTTACCAAATCTATTTTGTCTTTGTATGTTGTCCATTTATCTTTAATTGGACCTTTAGGTATTTTAGAATTTAAAGTCGTCATATGTTTTTAAGATTAATGGTTTAAGTGATGAAATACAGCTACAATGATAAATCCAAGTGGAATGACAATAGAATAAATATTTCCTAAAGATTTTACTGTTTTTGTGTATTTGTTATTGAAGCCCATCGATTGAAATGCAGATTGGAACCCGTGTGCCAAATGCACTCCTAAAAGCGCGAAGGCAACAACATAGGCAACCACTCTCCAAACAGGGACAAATTTGTGTTGCAATTCTTCAAAATATCTAAAGTCTTGTGTTCCTTCTAAAAGACCAGTCATGTCTCCTTGGACATACTTCACGTTCAATTCTGGAAACCAGAAATCAACAAAATGCAACACGATAAAAGCCAAAATAACAAGTCCGCTATAAATCATATTTCTGGAAGACCAACTCGAATTTGCTGCTCCATTGTTTTTGGCATACTTTACAGCAGAAGCCTTTTTGTTTTTCAATTCCAAGACAAAACCCATCACAAAATGAAAAACAACCCCAAAAATCAAGACAGGTTGCAAGGCAAATTGTACCAGGGGATTGGTTCCCATAAAATGAGAAAGTTCGTTGAAAAGGGATTCACTAAAAACAGAAGTAATGTTTACTGATAAGTGAATGATTAAGAAAAAAATAAGAAAAAGTGCTGACAACGCCATGGCTACTTTTCTTGCGATTGATGAAGATAGAAATCCGCTCATTTTAATTTTAAATTTTAGAAGTACAAAGATAGTGCATGATTTTCTTTTAAAGAAATATAGGCTTGCTTTCCCACTTTTAAAGTAGGATTTTGTTTATGTCATAATATTTGGTTCTTGTTTTTATCAATATGGCCAAATCAAAGGGATTAAAATTAAACTTATCACAAAGAAAATGCACAACAATCCTGCTCCGACTTTGGCATAATCTTTAAAGGTATAATTCCCAGCATTCATTACCATCATGTTGGTAGTTGTTCCAAAAGGAGTCAAAAAAGCGGTAGAGGCACTCACCGCTAGAATCATCATAAACGGGATGGGTGAGTATCCAAGTTCAAGCGCAGCAGAAATAATGATGGGAGCCATTAGAATAGAGGTTGCAGAATTGCTCATTACTTGACTTAGTGTCGTGGTGATTAAAAAAACACCCGCAAGGAAAAAAGTAGGATGCAGCTCTCCTAAAAATCCGACCATAGCATTTGCAATGAGTTTGGCAGCTCCCGTCTTTTGGAGAGCAACCCCCATCGGAATCATCCCTGCAATAATAATCACCACATTCCAGTTGATAGCGCGATAGGATTGATTCATGTTGATACAACCACCTGCCACTAAGAGCATTGCCGTGATCATTACGACGATGGCAGCGGAAAAAACTCCTACAACGAGCATGCCCACCATAAAAATCATGGCAAGAATAGAAATAATTCCTTTGGTGCTGATTTTTCCTACTTCTTTTGCCAATTCTTCAGGGTGGCCGACAATCAAGAAATCTTTGCTTTCGTCTTGAATTGCTTTGATGTCTTCCCACTTGGCTCTTACCAACAAGGAGTCTCCTTCCTTTAGCACAAATTCTCGTCCTCTAATTCTTTTGTTGTAACGGTTCAAAGCAATTATTTGGACGTTGTACTTTTCTGAAAATCGGCCCACATTTATTTTTTTTCCTTTATAGGAAGACCGAGGAGCAACAATCAATTCAGAAAGTCCAATTTCGTCAGATAGGACGTTTTCTTTTACAAAATCAGGGTCTCCTTCCATTTTTTGTGCGGCGACATTGTGTTTGTCTATGAATCGTTGTACCCTATTCTCACTGCAATTCAGAATCAATTCGTCATTCATTTTTAGTGTTGTATCTTCTTTAAGAAGTTTGTCACTTTCCTGGGTAGAGATGCCTACTTTTTTCAAAATATCTATGGCTCCTCTTTCGAAGGGAATGATTTTTACCACGCTGATGCCCATCTCCGAGTCCAAGTGTAAATCTTGTAATTTTTTACCAATCGCAGAAGAGTTTGGACGGATACGAATTTTCCAAAACCCTTCAAAAATTTGATAAGAATCTTCCAAATTTTGAATAGATTCATCAATATCTTCCATTTTATTGGAAGTATTGTTTGGGAGCAATTTGATTCCGATGTAGCGCATGTAAAGGACAATGGCAATCAATAAAGGAATTCCAATATATGCGTATTCAAAAAAGTTGAACCCCTGATAACCTGCATCTATCAAAGCCTGATTGGCAATGATGTTGGGAGGTGTCCCAGTCAAAGTCAACAGTCCTCCCGTATTGGCAGCGAAAGCTAGGGGAATTAACATTTTTGAAGCGGCTGTTTTCAGTCGCCAAGCAGCAGCAATTGCTACGGGGATCAGAGAAGCGACAGTTCCTGTATTGCTTACAAAACCAGAAATAATAGCCGTTCCGAGAACCAACAGAATTAACAATTTATTTGCTTCGCTGTTGGATAAAAGCACAATTTTATTTCCCAGCCAAGAGGTGACTCCCGTTTTACTCATGGCTTCTCCCACAATAAACAGCGCTGCAATCATAACGACCGTAGTGTTGCTAAAACCAGAAAAAGTTTCTTTTACAGTTAAAATACCAAAAGCGTAGAGAGCTACCATGGACAATAGAGCCACAGCATCGGCTCGAAGTTTTCCCCAAATAAACAAGGTGAGAGTCACAGCTAGAATAGCAAAAGTAAGGGTCATCATAGGCATTGTTTTACTTTACAAAAATAAGCTTTCAGCAGCTATTTTTTATATGACAATTGTCAATATGAAAGACTGATTAATAAATTCAAGTATCCTCTATGCCTTGTTGGTGATAAAAATTAGTCAATACGTTTTTTTAAGAATGCCATACAAAGCGGTACATTTGTAGAACCATGTTATAAATTTCAATTTTTTCAAATGAAATATACACCCGTTGCATCGTCTTTGTTTGTAAAAAACAGGATCAAATTTACAGCCAAGTTAAAATCAAAATCCATCGCTTTTTTCAACTCGAACGATATATATCCAGTGAGTTCTGATAGTACGTTGCCTTTTGCGCAGCACAGAGATATTTTTTATTTGAGTGGCATTGATCAAGAAGAAAGTGTATTGTTTTTGTTTCCTGATTGCGTTGATAAAAAGCACAAAGAAATCTTATTTGTGCGTGAAACCAATGAACACATTGCTGTTTGGGAAGGCGCAAAATTGACCAAAGAAGGGGCTACCAAGATATCGGGTATTGAAACGGTGTATTGGTTGTCCGATTTGCCTAGGGTCTTGGACGAATTGATGGAGCAATGTGAAAATGTATATATCAATATTAATGAGCGTTCTAGAGCACAAGTCCAAACAGAGATAAGAGAAGATCGTTTCATAAAAAGGATGTTGGAAAAATATCCAAAACACAACATAGAAAAAAGCAATCCTATCTTGCAGCAACTACGTTCTGTAAAAGAACCAGAAGAAATTGACCTTATTCAAAAAGCTTGTAATATTACAGAAAAAGGATTTCGTCGTGTGTTGGATTTTGTACATCCAGGTGTTTGGGAATATGAAATCGAAGCAGAGTGGATACATGAATTTATAAGAAATCGTTCCAAAGGATTTGCTTATACACCGATTGTTGCTAGTGGAAAGAACGCCAATGTTTTGCATTATATACAAAATAACCAACAATGCAAATCGGGCGATTTGATATTGATGGATGTGGCCGCAGAATATGCCAATTATTCCAGTGATTTGACACGTACCATTCCTGTTTCAGGACGTTTTTCAGAGCGTCAGAAGTCAGTTTACAAGGCAGTGAATCGGATCAAAAAAGAAGCGACAACAATGTTGGTTTCAGGAACTATTTGGGCAGAATACCAAACAGAGGTTGGAAAAATGATGAGTTCTGAATTGCTGGATTTGGGTTTGTTGACAAAAGCAGACCTTCAAAATGAAACTTCAGATGCTCCCGCTTACAAAAAATATTTTATGCACGGGACTTCTCATCATATGGGATTGGACACGCATGATTATGGAGTCTTAACAGAGCCCATGCAGGCGAATATGGTATTTACCGTCGAGCCCGGAATTTATATTCCTGACGAAGGTTTTGGGATTCGATTGGAAGACGATGTGGTAATTCAAGAATCAGGAGCACCGGTAAATTTAATGAAAAACATTCCTATCGAACCAGAAGAAATTGAAGATCTGATGAACAGAGGAAAGCATTAAAAAGGATACATGAAAAAGAAAAGCTTGTTTGTAGACTACAAAAACACACGGATACACAGTACAGATCAAGGGAAAGGTCCTGTTGTTGTGTTGTTGCATGGGTTTTTAGAAAATGTTTCCATGTGGGATGATTTGGCAGAGGTGCTTTCAAAAAGAAACCGTGTGGTTTGTATCGATTTGTTGGGGCATGGGCAGTCTGAGAATTTAGGATATCTGCACACCATGGAGCAAATGTCAGAAGTGGTAGCTGCTGTTTTGAAGTTTTTGAGAGTGCGGAAATCAATTGTGGTAGGTCATTCTATGGGAGGCTATGTGGCACTTGCTTTTGCAGAATGTTTTCCTAATAAGGTGAAAGGCCTTTGTTTGTTGAATTCAACCGCATGCGCAGACAGTTTGGAAAAACAACAAAACAGAGATCGCGCTATTTCGGTGGTCAAAAAAAATCATATCTCTTTTATAAAAACAGCAGTGCCATTACTTTTTCGATCGAAAAACAGAATTTTATTCAATGAGGCGATTTTGAAAGTGAAAAACGAAGCCTTGAAAACGTCCAAGCAAGGAGTAATAGCAGCTTTAGAAGGAATGAAAATTCGTCAAGATAAGGTAGCTGTGTTGCGTTCCAGTCACTTTAAAAAAATGATGATTCTCGGCGAAAAAGATCCTGTATTGAACCTAGCATCTTTGTTGCGTCAGGCAGAGGGTACGAATACGACCCTGATGCAATTGTCAGAGGGTCACATGTCACTTGTTGAAAATAAGGAAGAGACGATTGCAGCAATTAAAAATTTTGTAAAAAGTTGTTGCGTAAAAGTCTTATCGAACAAGTAGCCAGGCGTCTTTTGCGACGTTTGCTTTGAGTTGTTCTAGCTTTTCAACCGCGGCTTCTCTAGAGGCATAGCTCTCAAAAGCAACTTGGTTCAGTCCCCATTTGTTGACACCAACAATTGCAGCGTTGAAACCTTTGTTTTGCAATTGTTTTACTAATTTGTAAGCATTTGACTTTTCACGAAAAGAACCGGCCATCAAATGGTATTTTTTGGGCATTTCTTTGACAAGATCCAAATTGATTTCAGGAAGCGAGTTGCTGATGAAAAAAGTAGCTTCTTGTATCTTTTTTTCAATTACTTCTTGCTCTTGGAGTTCTAAGGCTTTGAGTTGTTTTTCTTGGTTGTTTCTCCATCCAAGTGTTCCAAGGGTAAGCAATACTGCCACAGAGGCGGCATATTTGTAAAAAGAACTGTTTTTTTTCTTTTCAATGGTTGCTACAGAAACTACTTTTTGATTGTAGGTTTCTCTTTTGATAGGAGGAGATGCATAGGATTCTAAGCCAAATGAATCTCGAAGGTAATTGATTTCTTCAAAAGGTGTAAAAACAATCTTATGTTCTTTGTTCAAAGAAAGGTCTCCAATTTTAGAAAACTTTAAGTTGCTTTTTTTTAGTTGCTTTTTCCAAGAGATTACTTGTACTGTAATTTTTTCGTTGGCTTCCTCAAAACTACACTTTTCAACAGCTGCGATGTAATTAGCCAACAAGCCATCATTGTTTGTCAATTGACCATTGAAAGCTATTTTTTTTGCAGGTGGATAAAACGTATGTGTGAAATGATTTATTTTCGAAGAAATGGTGTTCGAAATAAATCCTCCAAAACCAGGAACAATGACACATTCGTATCTGTATAATAAGTCGCTGATGTAATTTGATAGCTGCATGTAACAAATATAAAAAATATCTCCTTTTCTGAAAGTGAGAGCTCGATAATTTATCAACAAAAAGTTTTGTAAATTGAAGGTCAAATTGTTATGTCATGAAAGAAGAAGAATTGCGATATGCATTGGCCTTGCAAAAGGCTTATGGCATTGGAGATGTCAATGCAAAAAAGTTAATAGCTCTTTGCGGAAGTCCAAAAAATGTTTTCAAAGAAGCCAGCAGTACTTTGAAAAAAATAAAAGGGATCGGAGCGGCTAAGTGGAAAGAATTGCAATCGAGTCAGCATGTAAAGGCTGCTGATGCTGAAATGAAGCGCATCCAACAACACAAAATAACTCCCCTGTATTATCAAGATTCGGAGTACCCCTCTCTTTTAAAAAATTGTGTGGACAGTCCCATTCTGTTGTTTCAAGACGGCAATTTTTGTTGGAAGAATCAAAGGACAATTAGCATTGTTGGAACTCGGAAAATGACCTCTTATGGAAAAGAATTTTGTAAAAAATTAATTGGGGAGCTCAAAGAGTACAAACCGCTTATTGTAAGCGGTTTTGCCTATGGAGTTGATGTCTGTGCCCATCGAGAATCTTTTAAAAACAAATTGACAACAGTGGGTGTTTTGGCACATGGTTTTGGGGATGTATATCCAAAAGCACACAAGAAATACATGGCCCAAATGTATGAGAGAGGAGGATTTTTAACAGAGTTTTGGTACAAGGACGCTCCTTTTCGTGAAAACTTTTTAAAACGAAATAGAATCATAGCTGGAATTTCCGAGGCCACTCTTGTGGTTGAATCTGCTGACAAAGGAGGGGCGCTGGTCACTGCAGACATTGCCAATTCCTATTCCAAAGATGTTTTTGCGGTACCCGGAAGAAATACAGATAGGTATAGCAAAGGATGCAATGCTTTGATTCGTGATTGTAAGGCTGCCTTGGTTACGAATGCAGATGATATTGTACACATGTTGGGTTGGGAAAAACCACAAAAAAGCAAGACCGTGCAAACAAAATTATTTGTGGATTTAACAGCGGAAGAGCTTCAAATAGTTCACCATTTAGAAGCACAAGGAAAAGGACGGTTAGATCCCATAGCGATCGCATGTAAAATGCCAACATTCAAGGTGGCAAATTTGTTATTTCAATTGGAGCTCAAAGGATTTGTACGTGCTTTGCCAGGGAAAAAATTTGAGCTCCTGTAAGAACTCTCTTAAAGGGCGTAATTTTTAAATCTTTTGAAGTGTATTCAAGGCTGTTTTGATCGAATCAATTCTAATAAAGGTGATGAGCAGGCGCAATCCGTTTTTGGTTTGTTTTTCTTTCATCACACAGCTCTTTGAATTTTTTTGAATGTATTGAAGGACCGCAGTAAATTCTGGAGTATTGTAAAATTCACTTTGCTGATCGGCGACAAAGTAGCCAATCATTCGTTTTTGTTTTAGAACCAATTTTTCAATTCCCAATTTTTTTGCCAACCATTTGATACGAATACTGTCAAATAAATCTACCACTTGTGTGGGAACTTGCCCAAAGCGATCTGTTATTTTGGTCTCAAAATCTAGAAGTTCTTCTTCATTTTTTAAATCACTTAGCTTGCTGTACAAAGACAAACGCTCAGAAACAATGTTGATATAATCGTCTGGAAATAAGATTTCAAAATCCGTATCCAATTGCAGTTCTTTTACAAATTCTTGTTTTTCTGAATTTCCTTCCGAATTGTACAATTCTTTGAATTCGTTTTCCTTCAATTCTCCAATGGCTTCTTTCAGAATTTTTTGGTACGTGTCAAACCCAATATCGCTGATAAAACCACTTTGTTCTCCGCCCAACAAATCTCCAGCACCTCGAATCTCCAAATCTTTCATGGCAATATGGATGCCACTTCCCAAATCAGAAAATAATACGAGCGCTTCAATTCTTTTTCGGGCTTCGTCAGTCATCATATGGGATGGAGGCGCAATGAAATAACAAAAGGCTTTTTTATTAGAACGCCCCACGCGTCCTCTCATTTGATGTAAATCTGACAAACCAAAATTGTTGGCATTGTTGATAAAAATAGTATTGGCATTCGGCACATCCAATCCACTTTCAATAATGGTTGTAGCCACCAAAATATCAAAATCACCTCGCATAAAAGAAAGCATCAATTCTTCTAATTTTTTCCCTTCCATCTGACCATGACCAATGCCAATTTTTGCATTGGGCAACAATCGTTGGAGCATGCCTGCCACTTCTTTGATATTTTCTACTCGATTGTGAATGAAGAAAACTTGGCCCCCTCTAGAAATTTCGTAAGAAATACCATCTCGAATAGTTTCTTCATGAAACCCAATGACATTGGTTTCAATCGGATGTCGATTGGGGGGAGGTGTGCTGATCACAGACAAATCACGCGCAGCCATCAATGAAAATTGGAGCGTACGCGGTATCGGTGTTGCGGTAAGGGTCAATGTATCTACATTTTCTTTGAGGGTTTTTAATTTGTCCTTGACTCCGACACCAAATTTTTGTTCTTCGTCTATAATGAGCAATCCCAAGTCTTTAAAAGAAACTTTTTTATTGACCAATTGATGGGTTCCAATTACAATGTCAATTTTGCCTTCTTTCAATTCGTCGATGACTTGAGTACGTTGTTTTCCTGTTCTAAAACGGTTTAGATAATCCACGCTGATAGGAAAATCTTTGAGTCTTTCCGAAAAAGTTTTGAAATGTTGAAAAGCCAGAATGGTTGTAGGGACTAAAATAGCGACCTGTTTGCCATTGTCTGCGGCTTTGAAAGCGGCACGAATGGCTACTTCCGTTTTGCCAAACCCAACATCGCCACAAATCAATCGATCCATGGGTTGTTCTCCTTCCATGTCTTTTTTAACCTCTTGGGTGGCTGTAAATTGGTCGGGAGTGTCTTCGTACATAAAACTGGCTTCCAATTCATGTTGTAAATAGCTATCAGGTCCGTACTGAAATCCTTTTTCTAGTTTTCTTTTTGCGTAGAGTTGGATGAGGTTGAAAGCAATTTCTTTGACGCGTGTTTTCGTTTTTTGCTTTAGTTTTTTCCAAGCACCAGAGCCGAGCTTGTATATTTTAGGTGCTTTTCCATCTTTTCCATTGAATTTAGAAATTTTGTGAAGCGAATGAATACTGATGTATAAAATATCCCGGTCACCGTAGATCAATTTGATGGCTTCTTGGTGGTTGCCTTCCACTTCAATTTTCTGTAGTCCACCGAATTTTCCAACACCGTGATCGATATGTGTCACAAAATCACCGACCTCCAAAGAAGTCAGTTCTTTGAGTGTAATGTTTTGTTTTTTGGAACGGTTGTTTTTCAAATGATATTTGTGATAACGTCCAAAAATTTCATGATCGCTGTAGCAAGCGATCTTGGTTTCAAGATCTACAAAGCCACTGTAGATTGGTAGAATCAAGGTTTGGTACTGAATGCTTGTGTTGGTTTCCTCATTGATGGAAGAAAAGATATCGTGAAACCGTTGCGCTTGTTTTTCGTTGGTGCAACAGAGAAAATTTTCAATTCCTCGGGAGGTGTTTTCGTTCAAATTCGCGATCAACAGATCAAATTGCTTGTTGAAGAAGGGCTGTGGTTTTGTTTGAAAGTTAAAAACATCTTTGGAAGAAGTCTCAGCGTGTGTCTGCTGAATCGAAATACGACTAAATGCTAACAATTGTTGTTTGATCAAAGGGCTGTTGACAAACAAATCAGAAGGAGCGGTATGTTTGATTTCTTTTGATAATTCTTCAAAAGCAATTTCCGATTTCTCAAAAAGTTTGTCCAATCTTCCATACAACAACTCCGTGTTTTTGGTAAGAATAACAGTTTTGTTTGAAAGAAATTTTAAAAAACTCTCACGATTTTCCTGTGAAAATTTATTTTCGATATTGGGCATGATACGAATTTTCTCCAAAGTTTCCGTCGAAAGTTGGGATTCAATATCGAAGGTTCGAATGCTGTCAATTTCGTCTCCAAAGAACTCAATGCGATAGGGCTCGTCATTGGAAAATGAAAAGACATCAATAATACCTCCCCTTACTGCAAATTCACCAGGCTCTGTCACAAAATCTACCCGATTGAAATGGTATTCAAACAGTACCTCGTTGACAAAATCCAAAGAAATTTGATCGTTTGCTTTGATTTGTAACGTATTTTTTTCCAGTTCTTTTTTTGTAACTACTTTCTCAAACAAAGCAGATGGATAGGTTACAATAACAGCAGGAGTTTTGCTTGAATTGATGCTGTTTAAAACTTCTGCGCGCAACAAAATATTAGCATTGTCTGCTTCCTGTCCTGAAACATCTATTTGATATGGTCTTCTGTAAGAGTCTGGATAAAACAAAACATTTTTTTGACCAAGCAATTGCTCCAAATCATTGAGATGATAAGCAGCTTCTTCTTTGTCGTCTAAAATTAGTAAAAACGGGGTGTCTGATTTTTTGAAAATTTCAGACATGTAAAAGGACAACGCTGATCCTGCAAGTCCTGAAAATTGCAAATGCGTTTTTTCAAAAGAGAGCCTTTGTGCTATTTTATTTACGGAAGGAGACTGTTCTAAAAAGTGACCAATACTATGTTTTGTCAAAGGGAAATAATTTTTAACAAAGATAATTCTTTCAAAAAGAACAGTAGGCAATGAGTGCTCTTTTTTCTTTCAAAAACGAAGGTATTGAGAAAGGAGCCTTGTTACTTTTTAGACGGTCATAACGGGACTTAAATTTATACTATCTTGCTTACATACAGAACCTTGCAAGGCTATGGAGACGATTAAAAATTGGAACCAATCTTGAGTCCTATAAAAAAGGTTCTCGGAATAGCAGGTCCGTAAATGAAATTGCTGTCCCTGTCTTTTCCACGGTCAAAATCGTTTTGGTAGGCATCAAAAAGGTTTTTTACACCTCCAGAAAACTCTAACTTCTCGCTTTTGTTGAGATTTAGTACGTAAGAGGATTTTAGTCCAAATTCTGTGAAAGAAGGCGATGTGAAGTAGGTTGCTGTGTTTTCAGATAAAATATGGAGTACGTCCATCCTACCTGTTTGTATCAAATTGATGGCTGTTTTGAATTTTTTGTTGGGAGTAAAAGTGAAAGTAGCGTATCCGTAATCGTTGGGAGTTCTCAGAAAATTTCTTTTGGGTTCTAAATTCGGATCGTCAAAATTTTCAACGGCTGTTTCAAACAAACTTGATTGGAAGGTGTATCCCGCTTCCAATTGAAAAATTCGATCGTAGTTCCATCGGGTTTCTAAAGTGATTCCTTTTACCGTGGCACCGTCTCCATTTCTTTTTTCAAAACGCGCACCAAAGGCGTCCTCTCCAATAGGATGTAAGTAAAAGGCATCTTTCAATTGCGTGTAGAAACCTTCTATAGTAAACCCATAAACGGCATGTTCGGTTGGCTTGTCGTAATTCAAAGAAAGGCTCATGCTATTGGAGCGTTCGGACTCCAAATCGTCTGCTAAGGATATCCTTGAGATACCGCCACCAGCAAATGCAATATGCAAGTCAGCATCAAAGGCTTGTGGTGCTCGAAACCCAGTGCCCCAAGTCGCCCTCAATTGGGTTTTTTCAAAAGGTTTGTAGAGTAATGAAATGCGGGGACTTGCCAATATTTTTGATACCAAGTTGTGTTTGTCAAAACGAATCCCCGTAAGTATATTTACTTTTTTTGTGAGTTCCCAATCACTTTGTACGAAAACTCCAATATTTTTTGTGACTTGATCTATGTTGTAGTTGTAAGCTGTAATTTCATCCAACACATCGTCCAAGATATATTCAGTTCCCAAAGTAAAGACATTGTTTCCTTGAAAGAAATTTTCAACTTTATGATTCAGTTGCATACCTCCTTGCAGCGTTTTGGTGACAGAGGTTCCGTAAGGAGGATTGGCCAAATGAACTTCTATATCTTCCGGTAGATCGGGAAAAATCCCTGTGTAATGTTTTCGATCGGTGTATTGTCCTGCCAAGTAGGTAATTAGAGAACTTCTATCGTCGTTAAAATTGACTTGATAGTCGATGTTTCCGACGTATACATGGTGTGTTCTTTCTTCCGATTGAAGCGTCAGATGAGGTGCATTGTCTACCATTTCTCCTCCATAACGGTATTCGTACATTTTACTTAAATTTATTTCTACTTTTTGATTTTCAGTAGGAAGAAAGAAAATATTTGTTCCAAATGATAGATTTTTTAATTGAGGTAATTCTGAAAAATTATCACCATTGGCGTCGTACAAGCCGCGATCCCTTTTGTTAAAAAAGACCGAAAACCCCTTGTCGACAGTTTCATTTACAAAACTCGCATTTCCTGAAAATATATGATCGTCCGTACCTTTTGTATTGAGGTAGGAATATCCAAAGGCATGTGTATTCTTTTTCGGGATTTTTGTGATGACATTTACGGTTCCTCCAATAGCACTTGAGCCGTAGAGTGCAGAGCCTCCTCCTCTCACAACTTCAATCCTATCAATCATATTTGTGGGTACCTGTTCGAGGCCGTACAAGCCGGTCAATGGGCTAAAAATGGGTCTTCCATTGATCAAAATTTGAGAATAGCCTCCTCCGAGTCCATTCATACGCAGCTGCGTATAATTACAGGTTTGACAATCGGTTTCTACACGCAATCCCGTTTGAAATTTCAATCCTTCGGATAAATTACAGGCCTGTACGTCATTTAGTTTGACACTGTTGATGACATTTACAATCACAGGATTTTCCGATTGTCTTTTATCTGTTCGTGTGCCGCTTACGGTTACTTGATCTAATATTTCAGAAGCTTCTTTCAAATCAAAATTTAGGATGATTTCTTGTTGAGTTGGTGCAACGGAAATTCTTTTGGTCTGTGAAAGGTATCCTGTAAATGAAACTTTCACGGCTATTTCATCTTGTTGTTGGCTTTCCAAAATATAATTCCCTTCAGCATCGGAAATAGTTCCACTATTGGTTCCTTTTATCAAAACGGAAGCAAAAGGGAGTGGTTCTCCGTTACTTGTTACGTCCCCTTTCAAAAGAATTTGAGAAGAACAGACCATCGGAAACAAAATAAAAAGTGCGAGATATTTTTTCATGATAATTCATATATTTTTGGCAAATATAAAACTTTTTTTAGGTATATCTAAAAATTTGTTTTCGTAAATAGAAATAATATTTTTATCTTTGTACTTTATGAAAGCAGAATTGTCTCAAACCGAAGAAAATTACCTAAAGGCTATTTTTAGCATTTCCTTCACTTCAAATAAAGCGGTAAGTACCAATGCCATTGCGGAAAAGTTGAAAACAAAAGCTTCTTCTGTAACAGATATGATCAAGAAATTATCAGAGAAGAGTTTGGTCAATTACAAAAAGTACCAAGGCGTTTTATTGACAGAAAAAGGAAAGAAAATTGCTGTTAAAGTTATAAGAAAACATCGCTTGTGGGAGGTTTTTTTGGTAAAACATTTGGATTTCAGCTGGGACGAGGTACACGAGGTTGCCGAGCAATTGGAACATGTAAAATCCACAAAACTGACCCAAGAGTTGGACCGTTATTTGGACTACCCTAGCCATGATCCGCATGGAGACCCTATTCCAGATGAAAACGGAAAAATTGCGCACCATGGTGATACGATGCTTTCTTCATTGGACGAAAAACAATCTTGTATTGTCATAGGTGTAAAAGACTCTTCAGCTTCCTTTTTGAAATATTTGGACAATGCACGTGTCAAGTTAGGGAGTGTGGTCAATGTGTTAGAAAAAGTAGAGTTTGACGATTCTATGCGCATCGAAATTCAGGGAGCGCAATTGTCGATATCGCACCAAATTTCAAAAAATTTATTCGTTAAAAAAATCTAGTTATGATAGATCAAATTATTCAATACTTTGAGGGAATCGATCCTGTTTTGGGCGCTTTGTACGCCACCACATTTACTTGGGCACTGACTGCTTTAGGGGCCTCCTTGGTTTTCTTTTTCAAATCTATGAATCGCGCAGTGCTTGACGGTATGTTAGGTTTTACAGGCGGTGTGATGGTTGCGGCTAGTTTTTGGAGTTTGCTAGCTCCTGCTATTGAAATGAGTGCAGGGGAAGGATTTGCAAAAGTGATGCCAGCAGCGCTTGGTTTTTTTGTTGGAGCACTGTTTCTGTTCGGCTTGGACAAGGTATTGCCACACATACACATCAATTTTAAAGAAGCAGAAGGAATCAAAACACCTTGGCACAAAACGACCCTATTGGTTTTGGCAATTACCTTACACAACATTCCCGAAGGATTGGCGGTAGGAGTACTATTTGGGGGAGTTGCTGCTGGTTTTGACGGCGCAACCATAGGAGGTGCTGTTGCTTTGGCAATAGGAATTGGTCTGCAAAATTTCCCAGAAGGATTTGCAGTAGCCATGCCTTTAAGGCGTCAAGGAGTGAGCCGAAAAAAAAGTTTTTGGTACGGACAATTGTCTGCTGTGGTAGAACCAATTGCAGGAGTATTAGGAGCGTGGGCAGTACTTTCCTTTGAACCCATTTTACCATATGCCTTGGCTTTTGCTGCAGGAGCTATGATATTTGTGGTAGTGGAAGAGGTGATTCCAGAAACACAGCAAGACAAATATACCGACATCGCAACGATGGGTTTCATAGCAGGTTTTATCATTATGATGAGCATGGATGTTGCTTTGGGATAAAAAAGAACATCTTTGGATTGCTTTTTGCGAAGAAAACAATTTATGCTTGTGGTTACAAAACAGGTTGATAGTTTCTTATCTTTACTCAAAACCTTAGCATTGCGTTTTTTTCTATGAATCAAAATTCTTCTTTTAGTGTTTACAATGCTTCTGCGGGAAGTGGAAAAACTTTTTCTCTGGTAAAAGAATATTTGAAAAAGGTATTAGAAACCAACAGTAGGTATCAATTTCAAAAGATTCTAGCCATTACATTTACAAACAAGGCAGCTGCTGAGATGAAGGATCGGGTGCTTGAAAATTTAAAGAGCTTTTCTGAAGGAACAGAAAATGAGATGTTTTCGATGCTTTCTGAAGAATTGGCACTGGATAAAAAAAACCTCCAAGAGCGGTCACAAATCACACTCGAAGCGATTCTTCAAAACTATTCTGCTTTCAATATCACAACCATTGATAGTTTTACCCATAAAATAATAAGGACTTTTGCCTACGACTTGGGCTTGCCTTTGAATTTTGAAGTGGAAATGGATGGGGTTCGCTTGTTGAGTGATGCAGTAGATGTTTTAATTTCTAAAATCGGAGAAAACAAAGAACTCACAGAGGTATTGATTGCATACGTTATTGGAAAAATAGACGCAGACAAATCGTGGGACATTGCCTACGACCTAAACGCCAGTGCCAAATTATTGCTAAATGAAGAAGATGTCTTACAGTTGCAAAGACTAGAAGGGAAAACCTTGGAGGATTTTCGAGTTCTTGAAAAAAAATTAAAAAAGAAACAAAAGGAAATAGCGATTCAATTTACAGCATTCGGAAAAAGAGGAATGGAGATTGTAGATAGTTTGGACGTCGATTACAACGATTTTTTTCATGGAGATTTGCCAAAGTTTTTTGACAAGCTGAAGATTTTTTCTAAAATAGAAATAGGGAAAATTGCTTTCAAAGGACGACTTGCCAAAAACATGGAAGCAGGCGTGCTTTATTCGGCGAGTAAAAGTGAGAGAGTCAAGCAAAGTATCGATTCCGTTTCTGAGGATTTACAAACCTTGTATTCCGAGGTAGAAACTTATCATAACCTGGAGTATCCCACCTATGTATTGTCTCAATTTGTGCTGAAAAACTTGATTCCATTGGCCGTATTAAAAAATATTCAAGAGGAACTGCAAGCAATCAAAGACCAAAATAATATTTGTTTGAATTCTGAATTCAATCAACTGATTTCAAATAAAATTAAAGACGAGCCAGCTCCTTTTATTTACGAGCGAATAGGTGAAAAATTTCAAAATTATTTCATCGATGAAATGCAAGATACATCGGGTTTGCAATGGCAAAATTTAATTCCTTTGATAAACAACGCGCTCTCACAAGAAAAGGGCAGTTTGTTGTTGGTGGGAGATGCCAAACAAGCAATATACAGATGGAGAGGAGGAAAGTCGGAACAATTTATTGATTTGTACAAAGAAGAAAACAGTGCAAATAACAATCCTTTTTTAGTAGAAAAAAACATTGAAAACCTCGATACAAATTTTAGAAGTTATAGTGAAATAGTGCAGTTTAATAATTTATTTTTTACCCATACTTCTCAGTTTTTAGAAAATCCCGAGTACAAAGAATTATATCGGTTAGGAAATCAACAAAAAGAAAATAAACGAAAGGGAGGTTATGTTCAATTGAATTTTGTAGATAAAAAAAAATTGGACGGAGATGAAAAGAAAAATGCTTTTGCTAATCAGGTTTTAGAAATAGTCAAAAGCCTGCCCGAAGAACGACCGAAATCTGATGTTTGTGTTTTGGTTCGGTCAAAAAGAGAAGGTCTTTTGATTTCAGATGTATTGACTCAAAATGGAATTTCAATCATTTCATCAGAAACATTGTTGGTTCAAAATGATCCAAAAATTCAATTTGTGGTGCAGCTACTGTCTTACATACACAATACTTTGGATGCCAATGCCAAATTTTTAGCACTTTCATTTTTATACAAGCATCTAAAAACAAATTTAGATGAGCATTCGTTCTATCAAAGGTTTTTAGAGTACAAAGGAGAAGATTTTTACATGCATTTGCAATCGATAGGAGTGTATTTCAATTACCGTTCTTTTTTACAAATGCCTTTTTACGAGAGTATGGAAGAGCTGATGAGGTCTTTTCACCTTTTCGATGAAAGCAATGCTTTTGTCACCTGTTTTTTAGACTTTGTATTAGAATTTCAAAGAAACAAGGTGGCCAATATTGCTGCATTTTTAGAGCATTGGGAAACAAAAAAAGAAAGTTTGAGCATTGCAGCACTTGAAAACAAAGAGGCAGTTCGAATCATGACCATTCACAAGTCCAAAGGTTTGGAATTTCCAATCGTTATTTTTCCTTCTGAGTTGAACGTTTTCAAAGAACAAAATCCAACGACTTGGTACGATGACTTGGAAAAAAATACTTTTGACGGATTTGAAACATTTTTAGTTTCTTGTTCCGAAAATATTAGTTTGACAGGAGATTTGGGGACGTCTATCTACAAAACTAGAAAACAAGAAGTCGCTTTGGACAATGCAAATCTATTGTATGTAGCACTTACCCGCGCTGTGGAAGAACTGTATGTCATTACAGAATACAAAATAGATAAAAAAGGAAAAGAAAATACAGATTGGTTTTCAGGAATGTTTATCAGTTATTTGAAAACCCTTTCCGACAAGAATGTATGGAGTGCTAACTGTTTGAAATATACTTTTGGAGAAAAAAGAGTTTTTGCTAATAATCAAAAGACGGAACTGCCAACATACATGGAAGAAAGTGTCGGTATCATTTCGAGTTCCTGGGAAAATCACGGGATAACCATTGTTTCCAATTCTTCAAAAAATTGGGGAACGAAACAGGAAGATGCGATTGAATACGGCTTGTTGGTGCATGAGATGTTGTCAAAAATTACTAACGAAGAAGAGGCTGTTTTGGTTGTACAAAATTATGTTTTACAAGGCTTGGTTAAAAAAGAGGAGGGTGAATTGATTTTGAAGCAATTGAAAAAAGTGATAACACATCCAGAACTGAAACCGTATTTTCAAAAAGAGAAAAAGATTGTATGCGAGAGAGAGTTGCTGAACGAGGAAGGACAAAAGTTGATTCCAGATCGTTTGGTTTTTGAAGGAAAAGAAGTCGCGATATTGGATTACAAAACAGGTAAAATGGAAAAATCACACAGAGCTCAAGTCACGATGTATGGAGATTTGCTCGAAAAGATGGGCTATGAAGTAAAAAAGAGACTGTTGATTTACTTGGGAGAAAAAATAAAAATCGATAGTTTTTAAAATAGCCTATCGTAGTTTTTTGAAGAATTGTTCAAATCGAAGTAGAAAAGTAAATGGTTGGACGATACAAATAATAGAAACATGAAAACATTTTTATCAGAAACTGTAAAAGAATTGGTTCTCTCTAAAGAAAAATTTAGAGATACTTTGTGTGTATTGCCAAGTGAAAGAGCAGGTGTTTTCTTAGCCGAGGAATTCAAAAAACAAACCAATGGTAATATTTTTCTTCCAGAAATCATAAGTATTGAGGGGTTTATTGAGCGCGTGTCAGAATTTCGAAAAGAAGACAGTGTCAATCTTCTTTTTGATTTTTACAAAGTATATACGAAGAATGAAGTAGTTGCTGAAGAAACGTTTGACACCTTTTCGCAATGGGCTTCTGTGGCATTGCAAGATTTTAACGAAGTAGATCGACATTTGGTCAATGCTGTAGATCTCTTTTCGTATTTGCGAGATATCAAAAGGATTGAAAAATGGAGTGTTGGTAATGAGAACAATAGTTCTACAATGATGGAAAACCATCTCTCTTTCATGGAAAAATTGGATGTCAATTATCAAAAATTTTATGAGTATCTCGTTTCTCAAAAAAAAGGATACCAAGGGCTGTTGTATCGGGAAGCGGCGAAAAAGATCGAAAGGTATGTTCAAAAAAACAGCAGTTCAAAAATAGTATTTATAGGTTTCAATGCTCTGAACAAAGCAGAAGAATATATTTTTCAAGAGCTCTTGAAAAGTGGATTGGCAACGGTGTATTGGGATGCCGACACCTATTATATGGATTCTTCAAAATCCGCAGGAACCTTTTTAAGAAAATACAAGGAAAATTGGACCTACTTTGAAAAAAACCAATTCAAATTTATAGGACAGCATCTCCAAAAAGACAAAGAGATTTATGAGATTGCAGCGACCAAAAATGTTTCTCAAATAAAGACAGTTGGGAGTCTGTTGGAAAAACAAGACACTCTTGAGAACACGGCATTGGTTTTGGCAGACGAGTCTTTGTTGTCGTTGACGCTGAATTCGTTGCCACAAAAAGTCGATAAATTGAACATAACCATGGGATATGCACTCGCAGATATGCCTATGGTTGGTTTGTTTCACTTGATTTTTGATTTGTATCTGAACCAAGAGAAGTTTGAAAAAAAAGAAGCGTTTTATCACAAAGACTTTGAACGCCTTTTAAGCCACCCCTTCTTTTACAGGCTTTTTGGGGGAAGTGAAGATTTTCATAGGTTGAAAAAATTTGTGATACAAAACAACCAAGTTTTTGTTTCGGTAGCTCAAATTAAAAATAATTTGGTAGAAGAAGATGCTAAAAAATTTATTCAAATATTTGAAATTTCCCAAGAAGTTCCCAAATTTATAAAAGTGTGCATTGCGTTGATCGAAGCGAACAAAGAAAATTTCAAAGGCTTTGAAAAAGAATGCCTGTATCGTTTTTACAATCTTTTCTTACAGCTTGAAAATTTGAACGGCGAATATCAGTTTATCAAGTCTATCAAAACACTGCAAGGAATTTACCAACAGTTGATTACAACTGAAAAATTATCTTTTCAAGGAGAACCGCTTACGGGACTTCAATTGATGGGTATGCTTGAAACCCGAGCATTGGATTTTGAAACCGTAATTGTAGCATCTATGAACGAAGGTGTTTTGCCTGCTGGAAAAACTGAAAATTCATTCATCCCTTTTGATGTTAAAATCGAATACGGCTTGCCTACCTATCGGGAAAAAGATGCTATTTTTTCCTACCATTTTTACCGACTGATTCAAAGGGCAAAAAAAGTGTACTTGTTGTACAATACCGATACAGATGATTACGGTGCCGGTGAAAAAAGTAGGTTTTTGACCCAATTGGAAGTTGAAGGATTTCCGATGGTAAAAACCAGCGTGAGTATTCCTGTTGCAAGTCCAAAAATAGAGCAGCAGCTCGTTCAAAAAACACCGGAAATGATCGCAGCTTTGAAAAAAATTGCGACCAGTGGATTTTCTCCCTCCGCATTGTCTAGCTATGTCAGCAATCCAATAGCCTACTACAAAAGATACCTTTTAAAAATTAAAGATTTGGAAGAAGTAGAAGAAACCATTGCTTTCAACACAATGGGTACAGTAGTTCACGAAGTATTGGAAGAATTTTACAAGCCGTTTATCGGAAAATTTGTTGCAGCTGAAAACGTGAAAGCGATGCAAAAAAACAGGGAGACTATACTGCGAAAAAGCTTTCAAAAAAATTATCAAAACGGAAATCTTGACAAAGGAAAAAACAAATTGATTTTTGAAGTCGCCAACGCGTATGTTTCTAATTTTTTAGCATCAGAATTGCGATTATTGGTTGCGGGAAAGCAGCTGAAAATCATAGGAACAGAAACCAAGATCAAAGCTAAAATTCAAGTAGATGGATTGGATTTTCCTGTCTATTTAAAAGGAGAAGTAGATCGGATTGACGAGCTGGATGGTGTAAAGCGAATTGTCGATTATAAATCCGGAAAGGTAACGGCTTCCGAGTTAAAAATCTCTGATTTCTCCAAAATAAAAGAAGGAAGAAAATACAACAAAGCACTGCAAGTTATGTTGTACGCTTTTTTGTATACTCAAGAGAACAAAACTATCTTTGACGGCGAATTGGAGTCTGGAATTTTTTCATTTAAAAACAGCAACGAAGGGTTTTTAAAAATGAATTTTGCAGAAGGAAGAACAAAAGATCACAAAGTCACGTCCGAAAGAGTTTTAGAATACATGGAAGTTGTGAAGGAAATTATAAGTGAACTTTTTGACCTTCACACACCTTTTGAAGAAAATAAAGACGATCCCTACACATAATACCACCATGCAAGAAATAAAAAATATTCAAGTCCCAGGAAAGCATCACAAACCCATACTCACAGATGTGATCTATAAAAAAAACAACCAAAAAAAACCCTTGGTTATTTTTTGTCACGGTTACAAGGGCTATAAAGATTGGGGTGTTTTTAATAAAATGACAAGCACCTTGGCAGAGGAGGCACTATTTTTTGTAAAGTTTAATTTTTCTCACAATGGAGGAACTCCAGAACAACCCATTGATTTTCCAGACTTGGAGGCTTTTGGTCAAAACAATTATACTATAGAATTAGACGATTTGGAGTCCGTGATAACGTATGTACTCTCAAATAGGTCGTTCGAAGGAGAATTCAATCCAGAGGATATTACCCTCATTGGACATTCCAGAGGTGGAGGTTTGGTGAGTTTGAAAGCAGCAGAAAATAAAAAAATAACCCGATTGATCTCGTGGGCAGGTGTTGCTGATTTTGGGGCACGATTTCCTACAGGTGAAATTCTAGAAAAATGGAAAAAAGAGGGGGTGGCACATATCGAAAATGCACGAACACAACAACAGATGCCACACTACATACAGTTTTACGAAAATTTCAAAGCGAACGAAGAACGCTTGACCATTCGAAAAGCGGTTTCAACATTAAAAATTCCTCATTTAATTGTGCATGGCACCAAGGATACTTCCGTAGAATTGAAGGAAGGGGAATACTTGCACCAATGGAACGCGAACAGCGAACTTTTTTTGATAGACGGAGCAGATCATACTTTTGGAGCCAAGCAGCCATGGACAGAAGAAGAGCTCCCAAAAGATTTTCAAAAAGTGCTTTTTAAAACAATCGACTTTATCAAAACGAGCTAGATGCAACAAGTCCAAGGAGAAAAAGTTTCTTTCAAACAAATTAACAAATTGGCAATACCCTCTATCATTGCAGGGATCTCCGAACCTCTATTGTCTATCGTAGATACCGCCGTGGTTGGGAATATTCAAGAAAACCCTACCGAAGCATTGGCAGCCGTAGGAATTGCAGGTTCTTTTATTGCAGCTATTTTCTGGGTATTGGGACAAACGAGATCCGCTATTTCTGCAATTGTAGCTCAATATGTAGGAGAAAAAAGACTGGAAAAATTACAAAGTTTGCCTTCCCAAATTATTTGTTTCAATCTTTTGATTAGTCTAGGGATCTATCTTTTGACCTTTTTTTTCGCACATCAAATTTTTAGCGTGTACAATGCACAAGGCTTGGTGTTAAACTATGCGGTAGATTATTATAAAATTAGAGCTGTAGGCTTGCCTTTGTCCTTATTTACATTCACAATCTTTGGCATTTTTACAGGAATGCAAAACACCTTTTATCCCATGATGATCAGTGTGGCGGGGGCATTGTTAAATGTGGTTTTGGACTTTTTATTGGTCTATGGTATCGAGGGTTTGATTTCCCCAATGCATGTAAAGGGAGCGGCTTATGCGAGTCTCGTATCACAAGGATTGATGGCGGTTTTAGCCTTGCGATTGCTCTATAAAAAAACACCTTTCAAACTCAAAATAACTTTTCAATTTCACCCCGAATTGAAAAGAATGTTTGGCCTGAGTTTCAATTTGTTTTTAAGAGCATTGGCTTTGCATATTACTATGTATTTTGCCAATTCGTATGCGACCAGTTACGGAGCAGCATACATTGCCGCACAAACTATCTGCTTTCAAATTTGGTTGTTTTTTGCTTTTTTTATCGATGGTTATGCAAGTGTGGGAAGTATCATTTCGGGAAAACAGAAAGGAGAAAAGAATTTTCTAGGATTGCAAATTTTGGCAAAAGACTTGAACAGCTATGCCATTTTGGTGTCTGTAATTTTAGCGTGTTTTTGTTTTTTAGGCTACAATTCGATTGGAAAAATATTTACTTCAAATACCCAAGTATTGGAGGTTTTTAGTTCCGTTTTTTGGTTGGTATTGATCACCCAGCCCGTCAATGCCGTCGCTTTTGTGTACGATGGTATTTTCAAAGGATTGGCCGAAGCAGTAGTGCTCAGAAACACTCTTTTTATCGCTACTTTCATTGGGTTTTTGCCGAGCTTGTTGTTGTGCAATCAGTACGATTTAAAACTGTCAGGTATCTGGGTTGCTTTTACCATTTGGATGCTTTTCCGATCCGGAATATTGTTCTTTTATTTCAATCGAACTTATTTGCCTAAAAAAAAGTAACTTTGACCTATGGATACAGGAAGCGTACACACTGAGATTGTTGCGAAAGTTGCAACACTTACTTTTTTTCATCCAGCAAGCAATTCTTTGCCGAGTAATTTGCTGAAGAAAATGACTGAAGAACTCATTTCATTGGGTCAAAAAGAAGAAGTGCAGGTAATCGTTCTTAAAAGCGGCGGTGCAAAAGCATTTTGTGCAGGAGCTTCTTTTGAGGAATTGATAGCGGTAGATTCCAAAGAAAAAGGAACTCACTTTTTTATGGGTTTTGCAGATATGATCAATGCGATACGTACTTGTACGAAAGTGGTCATTGGATTGGTACAAGGAAAAGCTGTTGGAGGAGGCGTTGGCCTACTTTCAGCTTGCGATTATTGTTTGGCAACGGAGCAAGGAGCAGTAAAATTATCCGAATTGTTTATCGGAATCGGAGCTTTTGTGATCGAACCTGCCGTGACAAGAAAAGTAGGAAAATCTGCTTTTTCAACACTTACTCTAGAGGCTACAGAATGGCATTCCGCAGCGTGGGCATTGGACAAAGGGTTGTTTTCAAAAGTCTTTCCAAATATCGAAGAAATGCAGGCAGCAGCAGAAAAAATGAGTACGGCTTTGGCGAGCTATTCTCCAGAGGCTCTTTTTGAAATGAAAAAAGTCTTTTGGGAGGGCACGGAACATTGGGATACACTTCTGGCAGAACGCGCAGCAATCAGTGGAAAGCTCGTGTTGTCCAAATTCACGAAAGAAATTTTGCAAAAATTCAAGAAGTAAGAAGTAAATCCTTTACTGGGGGTGTTAGATCTCCACAAACTCCGATGAAAAAGCAATAACACACAGAGAATATTTCATACCTTTGCGAGATGAATAAAATTAGAATTACCAAGCAATTTGAATTTGAAACTGGGCATGCCTTGTACGGTTACGACGGGAAATGTAGAAATGTACATGGACATAGTTACAAGCTTTCAGTGACTGTTATTGGAACCCCTATTGAAGATAAAAACAATGTAAAATATGGGATGGTAATTGATTTCACAGATTTGAAAAAAATTGTAAAAGAACAAATCGTCGATGCCTTTGACCATGCGACCGTTTTTAACAAAAACACCCCACATATTGAATTGGCTCACGAGTTGCAAACCAGGGGGCATAGTGTCATTTTGGTGGACTACCAGCCGACAAGCGAAATGATGCTGGTTGATTTTGCAGCAAAAATTAAGGGGAAATTACCAGAAGAAATCAAATTGCATTCACTGCGTTTGCAAGAAACGGCAACCTCTTACGCGGAGTGGTTTGCGGATGAGAATAACTAAACACTAGAGATCTAGTGGACCATTGAATTGGTTCATGGTATTTACAAGGCCTGCTGTTCCAAAAGATTTTACCAAATTAGCCCCTTTGAGTAACAACTCCGGCAAATAACGCCTTTCTTCTTCACTCCATTCCCCTAATACATAGTTGGATTGTCTTCCTTTGGAAAAATTGGCACTGACACCAAAACGAAAACGAGGATAACTTTGGTTGTTCAATTTTTCATGGATGTCTTTCAACCCATTATGCCCTCCAGCACTTCCTTTTGCTTTTATGCGAAAAGTTCCAAAATCCAAATTCAAATCATCTGAAATGACCAATAAATTTTCAGGCTTTATGTTTTCTTTGTCAAGCCAATATTTCACCGATTTTCCACTCAAATTCATATAAGTAGAAGGTTTTAGTAGGAGAAAAGTTTTGCCTTTGAAGCGGAAAGAAGCCAGGTCTCCTAATTTTTCTGTTTGAAAAGAAACTCCTTCCAAGGCGGCCAATTCGTCCAAAATTTTGAAGCCGACGTTGTGACGCGTATTTTCGTATTCTACGCCAATATTACCAAGACCAACAATTAGAAATTTCTTCATTTTTTAGGGTGAATTTGGATTCAAAAATAGCAAAAAAAAAGGTTCATCTTGAAAATCAAAATGAACCTTTGTAATTTGTGTTGAAAAATTATTCAGCAGCAGCTTCTTCTGTAGCTTCTTCTGCAGCTTCTTCCTCAGCAGGAGCACTAGCAGCACGTGACATTCTTACCTGAGCCACAACCGTGTTTTCAGGATGTAAAATAGTACAGTTTTGAGCATCTACTTCGCTTACAAATAATTTATCACCGATTTCTAATTTAGAAATATCAGCTTCGATCGTGTCCGGCAAGTTTGCAGGCAACGCTTTCACTTTTAGTTTGCGTTTTGGAAAACGCAAAGATCCACCAATGATAACCCCTGGCGCATTCCCTACCAAGGTAACAGGAATTTCCATGGTTACTTCTTTGTCGTCAAACAATTGGTAAAAGTCTACGTGTAAAATTTTGTCATTTACAGGGTGAAACTGAATGTCTTGTAAAATACAAGTAACAGCCTTTTCTCCTTCCAACTCAATCGTTGCAGTATATACATTAGGAGTGTACACCAAGTTTTTAAAAGCTTTTTCTTCAGCTGAAAAATGAATGGCATTTTCTCCTCCGTATAATACGCAAGGTACCTTGTCAGCATTACGTAGTGCTTTTGTAGCAGCTTTTCCTACGCTTTCTCTTTTCGATCCTTTGATTGTAATAGATTTCATTATATATAGTAATTGTTAATTATTTACAGTAAAAAATGGTCGCTAATAGACTTGTTGTTTTGTACTTGTTGCATGATCTCCGCGAACAAGGGCGCGCAAGATACAACTTTTATTTTAGAACTCTGTTTTTTCAATGGAATGGAATCCGAAACAACCAGTTCTAATAATTTAGATGCCTCAATTCTTTCGTACGCATTTCCGGAAAGCAAGGGATGTGTGATAATAGCACGTACACTCAAAGCCCCTCTTTCTACCATCAAATCTGCAGCCTTTACAAGTGTTCCACCGGTGTCAATCATATCATCTACCAAGATAACGTGTTTCCCTTCTACATGACCAATCAATTCCATGGTGTCGATAACGTTTGCTTTTAATCGTTGTTTGTAACAAATAACCACTTCGCTTTGCAAATATTTAGAATAGGCATAAGCTCTTTTAGAACCTCCCATATCAGGAGAAGCCATGGTGATATTGTCCAATCCCAAACTTTCGATATACGGTAAGAAAATAGTAGAGCCGAATACGTGGTCTACTGGTTTTTCAAAAAACCCTTGGATTTGATCTGCGTGTAAATCCATGGTCATGATACGAGTAGCTCCTGCTGTTTGCAAAAGATTGGCAACCAATTTGGCTCCAATGGCTACACGCGGTTTGTCTTTTCTATCTTGACGTGCCCATCCGAAATACGGCATCACAGCAGTGATGTGTCTGGCAGAAGCTCTTTTCGCAGCATCTAAAATCAATAACATTTCCATCAAGTTGTCTGAATTAGGAAAGGTAGATCCGACAATAAATACCCGTCGTCCACGCACAGACTCCTCAAAAGCCGGTTGAAATTCTCCATCGCTGAAACGAGAGATGTTGATATTTCCAAGTTCCGTTCCGTAGGCTTTTGCAATGTTTTGTGCCAATTCAAAGCTTTGTTCGCAAGCAAAAACTTTCGGTGCTAATTGAGTGCTAGACATGTGATAGATGTTTAAAAGGGTTGTATCTAATTGTTCGAGGTTGCAAAAATAAAAAATAATTTTACGAGGTCCCTTATATTTTTAAATAAATGTATTTGAAATTCAATTTTTTTTTTACATTTGCAGTCCAATTACGAAAATGCCTTGGTGGCGGAATTGGTAGACGCGCTGGATTCAAAATCCAGTTCTTTCGGGAGTGTGGGTTCGATTCCCACCCAAGGTACAAAAACCGACTTTTAAGTCGGTTTTTTTAGTGCATATTACTGCTGATATTTTGTATGAAAAGCGCACAAAAAAAGCCGTTTCCTAGAGTAGGAAACGGCTTTTTTTTATTGAAAACAAGTTACACCAATTCGTTGGCAACTAGGTATTCTGCAATTTGAACGGTATTTGTCGCCGCTCCTTTTCTTAAGTTGTCTGCAACAATCCACATATTCAAGGTGTTTGGTAGAGATTCATCTCTACGGATACGCCCTACAAAGACTTCGTCTTTTTCGTGTGCATAGGCTGGCATTGGATAGGTGTTGGTATCCAGGTTGTCTTGTACAATCACTCCTGGAAAATCATGCAACAATTGACGCACTTCCGCCTCGTCAAAATCGTTTACAAATTCTACATTTACAGATTCAGAATGTCCACCAGCAGTAGGAATTCGAACTGCAGTAGCTGTAACGGCAAACGAATCGTCGCGTAAAATTTTCTTAGGCTCTTTCACTAATTTCATTTCTTCTTTGGTGTACCCATTTTCCATAAAAACATCACAGTGAGGAATTGCATTTCGGTTGATTGGGTAATGGTAAGCCATTTCACCTTCAATTCCTTTTGTTTCGTTTTCCAATTGCCTTACCGCGGCCACTCCTGTTCCGGAAACCGATTGGTAAGTAGAAACGATCAGTCGTTTCATTTGGTATTTTTGATGCAAAGGAGCCAAAGCCATGACCAATTGAATGGTAGAACAGTTTGGGTTTGCGATAATTTTATCTTCTCTGGTCAAAACATCTCCATTGATCTCAGGAACGACAAGTTTTTTCGTTGGATCCATTCTCCATGCAGAAGAATTGTCCACAACAGTAGTGCCAGCTGCAGCAAATTTTGGCGCCCATTCGATAGAAGTATCACCGCCTGCCGAAAACAAAGCAATGTCTGCATTCATAGCAACAGCATCTTCTAGGGTTACTACCGTGTATTCCTTTCCTTTGAAAGGGAGTTGTTTACCTGCAGATCGAGCAGAAGCAACAGGGATTAATTCCGTTACAGGGAAATTTCTTTCTTCTAATACTTTCAACATGACGGTTCCTACCATTCCAGTAGCACCCACGACAGCTATTTTCATTCTTTTAAATTTTAGATAATCGTTATTTTTGAGGCTGCAAAGATTGCACTTTTCTTCCTTCTAACACAGGGAGTTGTGTAAAAATTGACATCTTTGTTTAATTTTTATCAAATTTAAAATAAATGTGAATTATTTCACAAATGGAATGAAGGAGACAGGTCCTTGATAAGAACTCTTTTACCCAGTTTTTGCGAACAATGTGAAACTCTTGCGAATAAAATGAAAAGAGCACTCTTGCTGCCCAATAAAATTCTTATTTTTGCCTCAATATTTGTGTAACTAAAATTGGTATAGCATGCAACTGTACAATAAGTTAAGCGCAGAAGAACGCGCGAAATTAATAGACGAAGCGGGAAAAGACCGTTTGACCCTTTCCTTTTATCAGTATTTCAAGATAGAAGATCCCCAATTTTTTAGAGATCAGCTTTTTTTGGAGTGGGATGCCTTAGAGGTGTTAGGAAGAACCTATGTTTCCTATGAAGGAATCAATGCGCAGATTTCAGTACCAGCAGAAAAATTTCTTGAATTAAAAGCGCAATTAGATGGCATTTCTTTTTTGAAAGATATCCGATTGAACGTTGCTGTGGAGCAAAACAATAAGTCCTTTTTGAAGCTAAAAATCAAAGTAAGAGATAAAATTGTTGCAGATGGTTTGGAAGACGAAACCTTTGATGTGACAGCTATTGGTGTACACTTAAAAGCGGCAGAATTCAACAAAATGTTGGCAGATCCAAACACGGTTTGTGTGGACATGAGGAACCATTATGAGAGTGAAATCGGACATTTTGAAGGAGCAGTCACCCCAGATGTAGATACTTTTCGAGATTCTTTAGATTTGATTGAAGAAGATTTGAAAGAGCACAAAGAAGATAAAAATTTATTGATGTATTGTACCGGTGGAATTCGTTGTGAAAAGGCGAGTGCCTACTACAAGCATAAAGGGTTTAAGAATGTTTTTCAATTGGAAGGAGGGATCATCAATTACGTGCGTCAAATAGAAGAAAGCGGTCTTGAAAATAAATTCAAAGGAAAGAATTTTGTGTTTGATCATCGAAGAGCAGAGCGTGTTTCTAAAGATGTGGTTTCCAACTGTCATCAATGCGGAGCGCCTTGTGATACGCATGTCAACTGTGAGAACGAAGCCTGCCACTTACTTTTTATTCAGTGCAATTCATGTCAAGAAAAAATGAACACCTGTTGTTCTGAAGAGTGTAAAGAAATTGCGAGCCTGCCTTTTGAAGTTCAAAAAGAACTCCGAAAAGGCAAAGGGAATAGCAATAAAATTTTCAAAAAAGGGAGGTCTGAGGCTTTAAAATTCAAGAAATAAAAAGCAAGTTATGAGCAGAAATAGTGGTATTGAAGCCTTTCTGTTTTTCTTGAAAAAAAGTCAAAATAGGTTTTGAAAAATAAAAAGTAGAGAAGTAGAAACAGCATTTTATAATTTTTAATTTTATGCTATCTTTACGAATTGAAGGAAATTTGAAAAAGTGTTTTGTAAAACTCAATCTACGAGTTTGTTAGCTGTTTCTAATTGAATATGAATGTACGTGCTGTATCAAAAAGCAGCATCCAAAATATAAAAATATGAGCTGTAATTCTTGCTCAACAAATACGTCAGGAGTACCCAATGGCTGCAAAAGTAATGGAAACTGTGCCACAGGAAGCTGTGACAAACTTTCCGTTTTTGACTGGCTCTCCAACATGGCCTTGCCGAGCGGACAAAAACCTTTCAACATTGCAGAGGTGCGTTTTAAAAATGGGAGAAAACATTTTTTTAAGAATACCAATGACTTTCATTTGTCGATTGGTGAAATTGTAGCTGTAGAAGGTTCACCAGGACATGATGTTGGTACCGTTTCTTTGACAGGAGAACTTGTGAAAGTTCAAATGAAAAAGAAAAAAATAAAAGCGGACAGCGATGAGGTCAAAAAAATATACCGAAAAGCAACAGTAAAAGACATTGATATTTGGCACGCTGCTCGAGATCGAGAGGCAGAAACACAAAGAAGAGGACGAGAAATTTTAGGACGTTTGGGCTTGAAAATGAAACTCTCAGATGTCGAATTTCAAGGAGACGGTAACAAAGCGACGTTTTATTATACCGCAGAAGACAGGGTTGATTTTAGACAACTGATCAAAGACTTTGCAAGTGCATTTAGCATTCGAGTAGAAATGAAACAAGTAGGCTTGCGTCAAGAAGCGGCAAGACTCGGAGGAGTGGGTTCTTGCGGACGTGAATTGTGCTGTTCAACGTGGCTTACCGATTTTAGAAAAGTGAATACCGCCTCGGCTCGCTACCAACAATTGTCCTTAAATCCACAAAAATTAGCGGGTCAATGCGGAAAATTAAAATGTTGTTTGAATTTTGAGTTGGATTCTTATTTAGATGCCCTAAAAGCTTTCCCGAAACAAGATACCGTATTGGAAACGGATAAAGGAAAGGCCTACTTTGTAAAGATGGATATTTTCAAAGGGTTGCTTTGGTACACCTCAAGAGACGAAGGTTCTAAGTGGTTCAAGCTCACCTTGGAGCAAGTAAAAGAAGTCATCAGCCTTAACAAAAAAGGAGAAAAAGGACCGAGTTTAGAAGAATTAGAATCAGAAACGATTGTCGAAACTAAAATTGATTTTGAAAATGTAGTAGGACAAGACAGTTTGACTCGTTTTGACAAACCGAAAACCAACAAACGTAGAAGAAATAACAAAAGAAGGAAAAAACCAGGAAAATCGGGTGTGAATAATGAAACAGGTGCTACAAATCATAGTGCCAATTCTCCCCGAAAAAATTCCAATAACCAACCACAGGGGGAAACTAAAAAAGTAGGGAACGAATCAAAGAGAAGACCTCAAAATAAAAAACGCAGGCCTCAAAAGAAACAAGAAGTGGGAACCAATCCAGCTCCAAAAGGAAAAGGAGAAAATATAGGAACATCCAACAAAAGAAGAAACAATAATCGCAGAAAAAAAACCAATCCGAATTCTAAAAACCAGGATACCAATGCGAAGAAGGAGGAGTAATAGAGCGCTTTTTTTGTTGTTATTCATAGCCATAGGGTCTTGTGATCGCAACCGCATTTTTGATCAGTACCACTCTTTGGAAGAAAATAATTGGAGGAGAGACCAAGCGCAATTGTTTGAATTTCAAATCCAAGATACCCTGTCGTATTTCAATTTGTTTGTCAATATTCGGAACACGAATGAATTCGAGTTCAACAATATTTTTATTCGTACAGAATTGGAGTATCCCAATGGTTTTATAGCAACCGACACTTTGGAGTACCAAATGGCGGATATTTATGGGAAATGGTTGGGAAAAGGGTATACCGATATCAAAGAAAACAAACTCTATTTTAAAGAAAATTTCCAATTCCGTACGCCCGGAACTTATCTTCTAAAGATAGAGCAAGCCATGCGAAGAAGAAATGAACTTCAAGGGCTCAAAGACTTGAAAGGGATTTCCGATGTAGGGTTCCGAATTGAGCTCAAAAATTAAAAAACGGACCAAGAAAAAAACGAGGTTTGAAAAAAGCAGAAAATGGGAAAGGCAAGAAAAAATAAAAAAGCAACAACAAATCCAACCTTTAAGAAATTTACGAGGTGGTTTTGGATGGCTTTGGCAAGCGGTGTAGGAGTTGTTTGCTTATTGTTTTTATTGGCGTCTTTGGAGTTGTTTGAAAAACTGCCTACTTTCGAGGAATTGGAAAGTCCAGAAAATAATTTTGCAACCGAAATTATTTCTATCGACGGAAAAACACTCGGAAAATATGCCATTGAGAACAGAACCCCTGTTCAATTTGAAGACCTGCCAAGTCATTTAGTGGAGGCTCTTGTGGCTACCGAAGACGAGCGTTTTTTTAGCCATGCAGGGATTGATTTTCGGGGTACTTTAAGAGCTGTAGTGAAAATGGGTAAAGGCGGAGGAGCTAGCACCATCACCCAACAGTTGGCAAAATTGCTTTTTCATGGTGAGGGATCAAAAAATCTACCCAAACGATTGCTTCAAAAAATCAATGAATGGATCATTGCCATTCGTTTAGAACGTCAGTACACCAAGCAGGAAATTATCACCATGTATTTCAATAAATTTGATTTCCTATACAACGCTATTGGAATTCGATCTGCTTCACGTATTTATTTTGGAAAGGAACCACAAGATTTGAAAGTAGAAGAATCCGCAGTGCTGGTTGCGATGCTTAAAAATCCAGCGCTTTACAACCCCAATAGAGCACGCTTTCAAAAACGTGCTTTTAATAGAAGAAATCAAGTATTTTACCAAATGAATAGAAGTGAGTTTATCAGTGAAAAAGAAAAAGACTCGCTTCAAAAATTACCCACCGTATTGGATTTTTCTCCCGAAGGACACAGCCATGGTTCTGCGACCTACTTTAGAGAGTACCTAAGAGAATACATGAAGAAGTGGATCAAAACACACCCAAAACCTGATGGGACCTTGCATAATTTGTACAGAGATGGACTGAAAATTTATGTTACTCTCGACGCTCGAATGCAAAAATATGCCGAAGAAGCAGTGCAAGAACATGTGTCAAACCTACAACGGGTGTTTTTTAAAGAACAAAAAAGAAATCCGCTGGCTCCTTTTTACGATTTAACACCCGGTCGTATCGATACCATGATGACGAGAGCAATGCTCTATACGGAGCGCTATCGGTTGTTGAAAAAAGCTGGAAAATCAAAAGAAGAGATCAAAAAAGTATTTCATACCAAGCGGAAAATGAAAGTATTTTCATGGAATGGAACCAAAGACACGGTTTTGTCTCCATACGATTCCTTGCGTTATTACAAACATTTCTTGCATTCAGGCTTGCTTTCTATAGAACCGCAAACTGGACATGTAAAAGCGTGGGTTGGCGGAATCAATCATAAATATTTTAAATACGATCACGTAAAGCAAGGAAAACGGCAAGTAGGATCTACCTTCAAACCTTTCGTGTACGCATCGGCAATTGATCAGTTGCAAATGTCACCATGTGACGAATACCCGAATACACCTTATACCATTCCTAAAGAAGCCTATGGAATGGAAGAGGATTGGACACCGCGCAATTCGGGAGATACTTATGGAGGTGTACTGACCTTGAAAAGGGCATTGGCAAAATCCGTCAATGTGGTCACAGCGAGATTGATTCATAGTGTAGGACCAAAAACTGTGGTGCGTTTGGCTAAAAAATCAGGTATCTCATCGTATGTTCCTCCTTACCCATCCATTGCTCTGGGGACATTGGACGCAAGTCTGTATGATATGGTAGGCGCTTACGCCATGTTTGCAAACAAGGGTTTGCGCATCAACCAAATGATGGTGTTGCGCATCGAGGATAGAAATGGAAGTGTTTTGCAAGATTTCACCCCAAAAACCAGTCAAGTGCTGAGTGAAGAATCTGCTTACACAGTATTGGAATTGTTAAAAGGAGTAACTGAAGATGGCTCTGGTGTTCGACTCAGAGGACGCTGGGGGAAATACCCAGACAGTATTTCTACAGGATATCCTTATGAATTTAAGAATCCTATTGCCGGAAAAACGGGAACTACTCAAAATCATTCAGACGGTTGGTTCATGGGAGTCGTGCCGAATCTAGCGACAGGAGTTTGGACAGGAGCCGACGACAGAGCGACACACTTTGAAGAAATTACCCAAGGCCAAGGAGCCACGATGTCTTTGCCAACTTGGGCTTTGTATATGAAAAAATGTTATGCAGATTCGACTTTAGTGATCAGTCAAGAAGATTTTCAAAGACCGGTACACATCCCTACTGAATTCGATTGCTCAAACAATGATTTGATCAATGATGTTGAGGACGTTTTGTCAGAAGAATACGCAGAAGAGGAAACCGACTTTTAGAACTTTTTAGACGGCTCTTTTTTTGTATTTTTAAGACTCCTAAAAAGAGGAAAATGACTTATTGGAAACCATCAAAAAAACAAATTTCTGAGAGCAACATTTCTAAAATGATGCAGCTTACTGGGCAAAATTCAACCCAAGATTTTTGGTATTGGTCGGTTGCTCAGAAAGAACATTTTTGGGAAAAAACAATGGCAGCTCTTGGAATTGTTTTCTCTCAAAAACACAAAACATTGCTCGACATTTCGAAAGGAGTAGAAAATGCAAAATGGTTGGTGGGAGCCCAGTTTAATATCGTGGATTCTTGCTTTCAAAACAAGTCCTTAGACACCGCAATCACCTTTCAAAAAGAAAATGGTGCCCTCGAGAGAAGATCGTATGGAGAATTAGAGATTCTTGTAAACAAAGCTGCCAATGGTTTGTTTGAGTGGGGTTTGAAAAAAAGAGACGTCGTTGCCATCGCAATGCCGATGACTTTAGAAGCCGTTGTTATTTATTTGGCAGCGATCAAAGCAGGAATGATCGTCGCAACGATTGCCGATAGTTTTTCAGTTCCAGAAATAGAAACCCGTTTGAAAATAACAAAACCCGCCTTGGTTTTTACCCAAGACATATCTTTGAGAAAAGGGAAAATACATACACTCTATAAAAAAATCACCCAAGCTACCGAAACACCTATTGCTGTAGTTACTACAAAAATAGAATCCCTTCCAAAGAGAGCACAAGACTGCTATTGGAAAAGTTTTTTAAGCCAAAATTCGGCGTTTGAATCCGTAAAAATGAGTGCTGAGGAAGCGATGACTATTTTGTTTTCGTCAGGAACAACAGGACAGCCAAAAGCCATTCCCTGGAACCATGTTACGCCTATAAAATCAGCTTCAGATGCTTATTATCACCACAATATCCAAAAGAACGATGTGCTTTGTTGGCCTACAAATTTAGGATGGATGATGGGTCCATGGTTGATTTTTTCAGCGTTTATCAACAAGGCAAGCATTGCTTTGTATTACGGCGTTCCTTTTCTAAAAGAATTTGGAGCATTTGTCGAACAAGCCGAAGTCACAATGTTAGGTGTTGTGCCGAGTCTCGTAAAACAATGGAAAGCGTCCAAGGAAATGGAAGGTTTTCATTGGGAAAAAATCAAATGTTTTAGTTCCACGGGAGAAGTCTCCAACCCCGAAGAAATGCACTATTTGATGCAGTTGGCAAACAACAAGCCCATTGTTGAGTATTGTGGAGGAACCGAAATCGGAGGAGGCTATGTTGCCAGTACCCTTACAGAAGAAAATATTCCAAGTCAGTTTTCAAGTCAAACCATGGGAGGTGCTTTTGTTTTGCTGGATGCAGCGGGAAATTTGAGTTCACAGGGAGAGGTTTTTTTGATACCACCCATTTTAGGACTTTCCACAACATTGCTCAATAAAAACCATTACAATACCTATTACAAAGGAGTACCTAACATCGAAGGACAAGTTTTGAGACGTCACGGAGATGCTATGGAAAAACTGGAAAATGGCTATTACAAAGGAAGAGGACGCATAGATGATGCCATGAATTTGGGAGGCATCAAAATAAGTGCTTTGCAAATAGAAACAGTAATTGTCCGATTGGATGTTGTCAAAGAATGCGCAGCCATCTCGGTGGAACCCCTAGGGGGAGGTCCCAGTAGTTTGGTGGTATTCTATGTTGCTCAGAAAGAAATGGAAAAAAAAGAAGTTTTGATCGCAATGCAAAAACAAATAAAAAGAGAATTAAACCCACTATTCAAAGTGGCAGATTTGGTGAAAATTGATACCTTGCCACGTACAGCTTCACACAAATTAAAAAGAGAAGAATTGAGAAGCCAATACAAGGTCAAAAGACAAGCATAGAGTTTTTCGCAATCTACCTAGAGGTAAAAGAAACACAAAAAAGCACCCCAAGAAAATGAAAGTAATATCGTACAATGTCAATGGAATTCGAGCTGCGCTAAAAAAAGGATTCATTGAATGGCTGGAAGCAGCCAATCCAGATGTCATTTGTTTGCAAGAGACAAAAGCCCATAAAGAACAGTTGGATTTATCCTTGTTTGAAAATGCAGGATACAAGTACAATTACTGGTTTTCAGCTCAAAAAAAAGGGTACAGTAGTGTTGGAATACTGTGTAAAAAAGAACCCAAGAATGTTGTGTACGGAACAGGAATTGATTCCATGGATTTTGAAGGTAGAAATATAAGGGTCGATTTTGACACGGTTTCCATCATGAGTTTGTATTTGCCATCAGGAACCAATGATGCGCGTTTGGAATTCAAATTGAACTATATGGCAGAATTTCAAGAGTATGTAAATGTGTTGAAAAAGGAAGTTCCTAATTTGATTATTTGTGGAGACTATAATATTTGCCATGAAGAGATCGATATCCACAATCCAAAAATGAAGGGTGTTTCTGGATTTTTGCCAGTCGAACGAGCCTGGATTGGAAATTTTATCAAGAATGGATTTATTGATAGTTTCCGAGAATTGAACAAAGAACCTAATCATTATAGTTGGTGGAGTTACAGAGCCAACGCAAGGAACAACAACAAAGGGTGGCGCATCGATTATCATATGATCACAGAGCCCTTAAGAGAGCGTTTGCAAAGAGCTTATATTCTTCCAGAAGCCAAACACTCGGATCATTGTCCGATTGTGGTAGAAATCAAAGAATAAAAGTATTTCTGATCCAATCACATAAGAAAAATGAAGAAAAATAGACACCGTTTTTGGCACATCGCTTTGATAGCCTGTTTCACTTTGAATGCACAACAAAAGGAAGACACTATTGTCAATGTCATGAAAGATAGCCTTCAGGTTGTTTCGAAGAATATCAAGTTAGATTCCATTGTCTCGATGGCAACAATAGACAGTCTTTGGATTGAAATCATGTACAGTTCTCCACTCTATGAAAAACAGGTGGCTACAGAACAGAACGTGAAGGAGCTTGCGATGCCGAACTTGACAACAGAAGTTTTAAAACAACGACTGGAAGCCCTAGATGCAAACACACCTTTTAATTTAGAGTACAACCCAGTCCTAGAGCGGCTGATCAAATCCTATTTAAAAACAAGGTCAAAATACTATCCGAAAATGATGGCAAGAGCACGCTATTATTTTCCGGTATTCGAATCTTATTTAGACAAGTATGACATCCCGCTGGAAATTAAATACTTGGCAGTGGTAGAATCTGCCTTGAATCCAAGAGCAAAATCGAGAGTTGGGGCCACAGGACTTTGGCAATTTATGTACCAAACAGGAAAACAGTTCGATCTGAATATCAGTTCGTATATCGACGAGCGACAAGATCCTATAAAAGCAACAGAGGCAGCTTGTCAGTATTTGGAAAAACTTTACAAAACATTCAACGATTGGGATTTGGCGTTGGCAGCTTACAATTCAGGCCCAGGGAACGTCTCCAAAGCAATTCGAAGATCTGGAGGGTATAGAAACTACTGGAATATTCGACCGTTTTTGCCAAGAGAAACAGCAGGTTATTTGCCTGCTTTTTACGCTGTTATGTATATTTTTGAACATGCCGAGGAACACAACATACAACCTTTGTCCCCAATCATACATCATTTCGCGACAGATACTATACAGCCCAAGCGCTTGTTGACTTTTGAACAGTTGAGTGAGACGCTGGGTGTAGAGGTTGAAATGTTGCAATTTCTGAACCCAGAATACAAATTAGATATTGTTCCTTATGTAGAAGGGAAGCACTACAGTATTCGATTGCCAAAGGAAACCATTGGAGTCTATATTGAAAAGGAAGCAGATTTGTATACACTGGCAGCCAAAGAAGATGCGGAAAGAGAAAAACCTTTGCCGAAGTATTTTGAAATGAACCAACGTACGCGTTACAAAGTAAAGAGTGGAGATTATTTGGGTAAAATAGCCAATCGGTATGGAGTCCGAGTTTCGGATATAAAAAAATGGAATGGAATGCGAACCACCAATATTACGGTGGGGAAATATTTGACAATCTATCCAAAACGGTTGAATTTTTCTGTAGCAAGAAAGTCCTCCAAACCAAAAGCAGGCAAAGGACAAAAAAGAAGTTACACCATTCAAAAAGGAGATTCTCTTTGGAGCATTTCAAAAAAATATCCAAAAATTAGTATCCAGCAATTGAAAGATTGGAACGGTATTCGAGATGGGAAAAAACTGATGCCAGGGGAAAAGATTTTTATTTATGAAAAGTCATAAAACACGAAATTTTCAAAGAGCTTTGGCAAATACTAAAAAAGTAAAATAAATATTTTATGAGAACACCTTCTATTCTTTTTCTGTTCATTGTGATTTTTTTTAGCTGTGACTCTAAAAAACAGGCGCCTGTTTTAGCCAGTTCTAACGGAAGAATGAACCATGTGTTGTTTGTTGTAGACAACAGCCATTGGGAGGGGGCTATCGGTGCTAAATTGAAAGAAATTGTAACCACACCTGTTGCGGGCTTGCCTCAGGAAGAAAATCAATTTTCGATTACGCATGTCCCAACAAGTTCATTTGGTAAAATGTTCAAAGCGAGCCGCAATATTTTGATTGTAGAATACGATACGGTCAATACCGTTCAAACGAAGAGAAATTTGTATGCAAAACCGCAGCAAGTAATTCGTGTGACAGGGACTTCAGAAGAAGAAATTGTCAAGACTTTAGATACCTATAAAACGTCATTGATAGCCACGTTTAAAAAATCTGATATTGAAAATATTCAAGCCAAAATAAAAGAAAAATCGTATCCGAAAGGCCACTTTAAAACGTTGCACAATTTGGGAATTCAACTCACCATTCCAAGCTTCTTTAGATTGGTCGATGATACAGGAGATTTTTTATGGCTACGTCAATATTTGTCTGGAGGAATTGCCAAAGGAGATGGGCGTTCCAATATTTTGGTGTATGCTGTACCCATGCCTGTCAATAAAAATTCGTTGACTACAGCTATTTCAAAGATGCGCGATTCTATAGGGAAAATCTATTTGCCAGGAAGCAAAGAGGGCATGTATATGATTACTGAAAAAGCCTTCAAACCAAGAGTGTTTCAAACAAAAATTGCAGATAGAACAGCTTACAAAACACTTGGAAAGTGGGAATTGTTAAACGATTTTATGGCAGGACCCTTTACCAATTTCGTAATAGAAGATGAGCAAAACAATCGCTGGATTGTTTTGGAAGGATTTACCTATGCTCCCTCCGTAGCAAAAAGAGATTATATGTTTGAATTGGAAGCTATTCTTAGAACCATTCAGTTTTTGGAATAATTTTTAGGAGATGTATAGCCCGTTGGACAAAACAGTTTCTTTTCCATTCCGACTTTTTAAATCAGGGGGTTTTTTTGTAAGGAACGCGTTATGAGTTGGTTATTTAAAATAGAAAGCGTATTTTTAGAAAGCTATTGAAAAAGAAACGAGAATAATTTACTTGTTTTGCAACGGTGCTTTGTTGTAAAATAGAGCTTGTGTTGTAGACTTTTTTTCCAATATTTCTTTTTCAGTAAAAGGTAAATACATCTATTGCTAAATGAAAAAGTTATGAAAAAACCATTGCAAGTTTTGGTTGCATGTTTCTTGATTGCAACAAGTAAAGCACAAATTATTGACAATACGATTGACGATCCTGGCGACATTGCTTTTGTGGCCTATCACAACAACCCTGATGGGTTTTCTTTTGTTTTTTTAGACCATTGTCCGGACGGTACAAGCATTCGGTTTGTAGACGAAGAATGGAATGGCACAAGCTTTGTTTCTGCCAACACAGAAGGGGAGGTTTTGTGGATCAATGATACTGGACAGACGCTTTCGAATGGCACGGTGATACATATTGAAAATGCGAATGACAATGCACCAGGTATTTCAGCTTCTCAGGGAAATGCTGTGGAGGACAATGGTGGTTTCTCTTTGGATTTGACAGATGATGGTATTCTCGCCATCACGGGAAGCCGTTCTTCCCCAGGAAGTTTTGTAGCTTTTTTTGGAGATTCTACTGATTCCAATTTGCTTGGAACTTCTTTGTCTAATGGAATTACAGCCAATCAAGATGCCAGCTATGGAGCAGGTTACTATTCTGGAGTTTCCCATTGCACAGGAATTACGATTGAAGCTTGTGCAGGCAGGTTGAATAGCAAGTCCAATTGGACACTTACAGATGTCTTTGATTATCCTGCACTTGTCATCAATTCTTTGGACATACAAGGTGTCTTGTCAGTCAATGTGTCAGAACGAAACTATTTTGTGAAAATAAGTCCCAATCCAGTAGAAGAGGATTTGATAATTATTTCCAACGAAGTCCCTAAAAAATTTAGGATATATACGCTTTTAGGTCAGAAGATATTGGAGGTTTCCTCGTTGTCAAATGCCTCGCGGACATCGGTTCGTTTTCTGCCAAGAGGGGTGTATTTTCTCGAAGTTGAGTTTCAAGATTTTTGTACAGTTGAAAAATTTATTAAAAAATAAGAGACTCTTTCTATTTGTTGAAAAGTTCCTTGCCAAGAGCCATTTCTTGATGGAAAGAACGTAATATTTTTACTATTTTTACTTTCTAAATTTTACCTAAATAGAACGATTACAGATATGGCAAACGATAACAAGGAAAAAGACGCAAAGTTGAAAGCGTTGCAGATGACACTAGACAAGCTAGACAAAACCTACGGAAAAGGGGCGGTGATGAAAATGGGAGATGTTGCCCATGAGGATGTAGAAGCCATTTCTTCAGGATCACTTGGTTTGGATTTGGCTTTGGGTGTTGGAGGATACCCGAGAGGAAGAGTTATTGAAATTTATGGTCCAGAATCTTCAGGAAAAACAACCTTGACGATTCATGCCATTGCAGAAGCTCAGAAAGCAGGAGGGATCGCTGCGTTTATTGATGCAGAACATGCCTTTGATCGTTTTTATGCAGAAAATTTAGGTGTTGATATTGACAACTTGATTATTTCCCAGCCAGATCATGGAGAGCAAGCGCTTGAAATTGCTGAAAACCTAATTCGTTCTGGAGCTATTGATATTATAGTGATTGATTCTGTAGCAGCTTTGACTCCAAAAAGTGAAATTGAAGGAGAAATGGGGGATTCTAAAATGGGATTGCACGCTCGTTTGATGTCACAGGCGTTGCGAAAACTGACAGGAACAATTTCAAAAACCAATTGTACGGTTATATTTATCAACCAATTGCGTGAAAAAATTGGGGTGATGTTTGGTAACCCAGAAACAACAACAGGAGGAAATGCATTGAAATTTTACGCTTCAGTACGTTTGGATATTCGTAGAAGAACCCAAATCAAAGACGGCGATCAAGTCATTGGAAATAGCACCAAGGTAAAAGTGGTGAAAAACAAAGTAGCGCCACCTTTTCAACAAGCAGAATTTGACATCATGTATGGGGAAGGGGTTTCCAAAGTAGGTGAAATTTTGGACATAGGTGTGACTTATGGGATCATTAAAAAAAGTGGTTCTTGGTTTAGTTACGGAGACACCAAATTAGGGCAAGGTCGTGATGCAGTTAAAAACTTGATCAAAGACAATCCTGAGTTGGCAGAAGAACTAGAAGAGAAAATCAAAGAGGCGATTGAAAATCAAGAATAGATTTTTCAAAAAGCTTGTTTTAAAAGAGAATTGTAAAAAGGTGATAGCGTATGTATCACCTTTTTTGTGTTTATAAAAAGTTGTGATCAGGGGAATCATTGCATCTTAGAATAAGATATCTTTGCAGCGAAGTAATTCGAAAAACACACCAATTTCAAAATAAAAAAGAGGAAGCGTGTTAGAGGTAAATAACATTTCGTTTGGATACGATCAGAAAGAGGTGCTCCAACAAATTTCTTTCAAAGCTAATAGAGGAGAATACCTTGCCATTATTGGAGAAAGTGGTTGTGGGAAGAGTACTCTTTTAGAGGTCATTTATGGGCTGTTGCATATTGAAAAGGGGAGTGTATTATGGAACGATGAAAAATTGCTAGGCCCCAACTTTTATTTGGTGCCAGGAGAGCCTTTTATGAAATACTTGCCGCAAGATTTTGATTTGATGCCTTATACAACCGTTGCCGAAAATGTGGGGAAATTTTTACCCAATCGCTACCCGAAAGAAAAAAGCGCACGTACCAAAGAATTGTTAGAAGTTGTAGATATGACCTCTTTTGCTAAGGTAAAAGTAAAAAACCTTAGTGGTGGTCAAAAACAACGTGTTGCTTTGGCAAAAGTATTGGCAAAAGAGCCTGAATTGTTATTGCTCGACGAACCTTTTAGTCACATCGATAATTTTCGAAAAAACAATCTGAGAAGAAAACTTTTTTCTTATTTGAAAGAGAAAAATATTGGTTGTTTGGTAGCAACACACGATAGCACAGACGCATTGTCTTTTGCAGACAAGATTTTGGTCATGCAAGCGGGAAAAATTTTGGCAGAAGACACTCCGGAAAAATTGTACCACGCTCCGAAGTCCAAGTACATCGCTTCTTTTTTTGGAGATGTCAATGAGATAAGTTGTCTAGATCTAGAAATAAAGGGCTCTAAAGAAGAGACGCTTCTCTTGTATCCAAATCACTTAAAAATTGTCAAAAACTCTAAAATCAGAGTCACAATACTGAATTCTTTTTTCAAAGAAGGTGTTTATTTAATTGCCGCAGAACTAAATAAACAAGTGGTGTTTGTAGAACACGAAGAAAGATTGGAAAAAGGGTCTACGTACGGAATTGAAATTTCAAAAAAATGGCGCGAAAAAAATAGTTTTTAGCTTGCTAATTCAAAACAAATTCAAAGCCACATTAATATCTCAAACGAAATTTGATGTAAGTAATGGGTTTGTCTACTTCTAAATATTGCTTTTCGTAAAAGGTTTGGGTATTTAAAACCACTTCAGGAGCATGTGGATTGTTGTAAATATCGTGGTGCGCGTAAAGAACTTCTTGACCTTGACCGTGCAACAGTCCTAACGTATAACCGTGCATAAATTCACTGTCCGTTTTTAAATGAACAATGCCATCTTCCTTTAAAATATGGTGGTATTTTTTTAGAAAATCCGAATTGGTCAAACGGTGCTTGGTCCTTTTGTATTTGATTTGTGGGTCTGGAAAAGTAATCCAAATTTCACTGACTTCGTTTTCTGCAAAACAAAAATCTACGAGTTCAATTTGGGTTCGGATAAAAGCGACATTCGGCAAGTTTTCTTCAAGAGCAGTTTTGGCACCACGCCAAAAACGGGCTCCTTTGATATCGATTCCGATGTAATTGATATCGGGGTTCTTTTCAGCCAAAGCAATCGTGTATTCTCCCTTGCCACAGCCCAATTCTAAAATAATAGGATTGTCATTCTTAAAAAAGGCACTCCATTTTCCCTTGTGTTGGAAATTGGTGGTTACTTGTTCACGCGTTGGCTGAATGACATTTGAAAAAGTTTCGTTTTCGTTGAAACGTTTCAATTTATTTTTACTTCCCAAAAGAAAAATTATTTAGGCAAGTCTTCAGTACCTTCTTTTTTGAATCGGAGCGATTCTTTCATCCAGTATCCAAGAAGCACTAAAAAAACAATCACAAAACCGAAATTGATGATGTTAGATACCCACCAATCGTCCAATCCTTTCAACCCATGCAAAGGAGGGAAAAGAACGTCTGTAAAAAAATCACCAATCGCTTTAAATATATTGTTTGCTATCATAACTTAAATTATCTTTACGGGTACAAAAATAGGAAATCTTACCATGCTAGCCAATTTTTTTGAGAAAACTAAACCGATAAATAGTTTGCTTGTGGGCCTCCTTTTTTGTGCTGGGTTTTTTCTCTATGCTTTCAGAATTCATAGCCTAGAAATTTCTCCGAAAATCTTTTTTATTTGGGGAGGCTATTTTTTTTCAAGCTTCTTTTTTTTGTTGCTCTCTGGCTTTGTTTCATTTCAAAAAAAGGCAGTAGAACAGAGCTTGTTTATCCCTCTTTTTGTCGTTTTGTTGTTCGGAATGTTTCCACAAGTGTATCAACCCAACGGTATCTTGTTTTTGTTTTTTGTTTTGATGCTGTGTTATCGTAAAATGACAAGCCTCGACCAAAAAGGAGGTGAGCTTAGCAAACTTTTTGACAGTGGACTATTGATGGGGGTTGCGCTTGTTTTTTGCAATTGGACGCTGCTTTATTTGGTAGTGTTGTACAGCGCTATCTTTTTGTTTGGGAAAGTAAGTTTTAGAAACTTATTAGCACCCTTGTTCGGATTGCTATTGCCTTCGTTTTTTTTCTTTTCATATTGTTTCTTATTTGATCAATTAGAGTATTTCTTTGCACAGTTCTTATTTGAGTTTTCTGTTGATTTTGACTTTTATTCCAGTCAAAAATTATGGACTCCTCTTAAAATTTGTCTCTTCTTGAGTTTGTTCTCGGTCATTTTTAATTTTCGGAAAATTATTGTGATTAGCGATAAATTTCGTTTGAATTATGTGTTGGTTCTTGTGGCTTTTGTCATGGGCTTGGGAATCATTGCACTGACACCTCATAAAAATGGCACAGAATTTTTATTTGTGCTGTTGCCAACAAGTATCTTGATTGCCCAACTTGTGGAATCTATATCCAAAATTTGGTTGAGAGATTTGTGTGTTTTGGGCTTGATGCTGTACTCTGTTACGCTCTTTTTTAGAGATTGGTCACAATAGAAATTTTTGAAATCGGGTTGTTTTCTTTTGAAAAAAAAGCATCTTTGCAAAAATTTTAGGCACTATGAATACGAGATATCTTGCTCTGCTCGCTGCTTTTTCAACAGCTATTATCTACGGAGTTTCTTACACAGTTGCAAAAGATTTGATGCCGATGTACATTCCGCCTTTTGCTTTGATCTTTTTTCGAGTTTTTGGTGCGGGAATTTTATTTTGGATGTGTAGCTTGTTTTTAAAGAATGAGCGCATTGAGAGAAAAGATTTTCCAAGGATTTTTTTGGGAGCTGTTTTTGGAGCTTCCTTTAACATGCTTTGCTTTTTCAAAGGATTGAATTACACAGCCCCGATTGCTGCCTCTGCCATCGGTGTGATGACGCCAATCATGGTATTTATTTTCTCTATCATTCTTTTGAAAGAAAAGAAACACCCGCAGAAAATGTTCGGGATATTCATAGGTTTTGCAGGAGCTTTTGTTCTTATTGCCCACAAAAATGAATTCGAGCCATCGGAAAATGCTTTTTTTGGTAATTTTTTGGTGTTTCTCAATGCAACTTTTTACGGACTTTACCTCATCTTAAGTAAAAAATTACTAGCAAAATACCATCCCATTCATGTCATCAAATGGATGTATTTGATCGGGGTGTTTTTGGTACTTCCTTTTTCTTTTCAAGAATTGACAACTATCAATTGGGAAATTTTTTCAAAAACTACCTATTTTCAATTGGGGTACATCGTAGTTTTCACCACTTTTTTCAACTACCTGTTCAACCTTTTTGCTTTGACAAAATTGAAACCGACAACCGTAGGAGCTTTTGTGTATCTCCATCCTGTTTTTGCCAGTCTTTACGCTGTTTTTGTAGGAAGCGATGTACTGTCTTTGGTCAAATTGGGTGCTACTTTTTTGATTTTTACAGGAGTTTATTTGGTTTCAAAACCAATACCAGAAAAAAGAAATATTCTCTAGCTATATATGTTTGATAGCTGTGACTGTAGCGATCTAAAGATAGGACTCTGTTTCCTCTTTTTATTCTGAGAAAATCTCATATAAAAACAGTAAATTTGTCTAATTTTTAGACACAAAGAATGATACAATCAATGACCGGTTACGGCAGAGCAGTTTTGCAATTGCCCGCAAAAAAAGTGACCATAGAGATCAAATCTCTCAATAGTAAAAACTTAGATTTGAATACCAGAATGCCAGGGTATTACAAAGAGAAAGATATTGAGGTACGCAAAAAGTTAGCGAAGTTCTTGATCAGGGGGAAAGTAGACTTTTCCATTTACGTAGAAATGACGGCAGAGGAAACACAAACAGCTATCAACCAACCTGTGGTCGCAAAATACATCGAAGAGTTACAGGAAATTTCTGACGGAGAAAGGGTAGATTTTTTAAAAATAGCGATCAATTTGCCCGATGCATTGAAGACAATTCGCGAAGAATTCAATGAAGAAGAATGGAAAGAAATTTCTGCTGGAATTGATACGGCTATTGCTCAAATTGTACAATACAGAAAAGACGAAGCCTTTTCGCTAGAAGCAGATTTTAAAGAACGCATTGCAAACATTCAAAAGTATTTGGCTGAGATAGAAAAGTTAGACGAAGAACGTTTGGCACATGTAAAAAGCCGTTTGAGAAAAGCCATCGATGAGCTGAAAGTTACGATTGATGAGAATAGATTTGAACAAGAATTGATCTATTATTTAGAGAAGCTAGATATCAATGAAGAAAAAGTGCGTTTGGCAAACCATTTGGATTACTTTCTCAAAGAATTGTCTAATGAGAAATCAGACGGAAAGAAATTAGGATTTATTGTCCAAGAAATCGGACGTGAAATAAACACAACAGGTTCTAAATCAAATTTTGCGACCATGCAACAGGTAGTCGTTCAAATGAAAAATGAGCTGGAAAAAATCAAAGAACAAGTGCTAAACATTTTATAGTCGACACCATGCAATTGCATGCCCAACGATTAAAAAACAAAATCATTCCCATTGACATCACAAGATAAAAAAGGAAAATTAGTTGTTTTTTCAGCGCCTTCAGGATCTGGGAAAACAACCATTGTCCGTCATTTGTTAGGACAGCAAGAGTTGCCGTTGGATTTTTCCATATCTGCAACATCAAGAAATCCCAGAGGAGCCGAAATTCACGGAAAAGAATATTATTTTTTAGACATTCAGAGCTTTAAAGATAAGATTCAAAACGATGAATTTTTAGAGTGGGAAGAAGTATATACCAACAATTTCTATGGAACCCTAAAAACAGAATTGGAAAGAATTTGGAGTTTGGGGAAACATGTTGTTTTTGATATCGATGTAGTAGGAGGCTTGAATATAAAAGCACAATTTCCTGAAAATACGTTGGCGATTTTTGTAAAGCCACCAACTTTGCAAGAAATGGAAAGACGACTCAGAGGACGCCAAACGGACTCCGAAGAAAAAATAAAGGAACGCTTGGCCAAAGCAGGAAAAGAACTCAGCTACGCCAAAGAATTTGACCAGGTGTTGATCAATGATGATTTGGAGATTGCCAAAGCAGAAGCTTTTGATCTAGTTTCCAATTTTATTCACAAATAAAACCCATAAAAATGAACATAGGTTTGTATTTTGGCACCTTCAACCCCATTCATGTTGGGCATTTGATCATTGCCAATCATATGGTTGAAAATTCAAATTTAGAGGAGGTTTGGATGGTGGTGACTCCTCACAATCCTTTCAAGAAAAAAAAGACCTTGTTGGACAATTACCAGCGCTATGAAATGGTGTACGAAGCAACGGAAGAGTATCCTTTGTTGAAACCTTGTGATATTGAGTTTGGATTGCCACAGCCCTCCTATACTGTCAATACTTTGATACATCTCAAAGAAAAATACCCACAACACAGCTTCAGTTTGATTATGGGGGAAGACAATTTGCAGAGCCTACACAAGTGGAAGAATGCTGAGGTATTAATTGAAGAGCATGACATTTATGTGTATCCGAGAGTTGTGGAAGATAAAAAAGAAGTCAAGGTGTCTTGCGAAAGAGTGTTTTTTATAGACGCGCCTATCGTTGAAATATCGTCATCAGCGATTCGATATTCCCTTCGAACAAATAAAAATATCCGACCTTTATTGCCTCAAAAAGTGTGGGAATATGTTGATAAAATGAACCTGTATAAAAAATAAATTCTGAGATCAGTTTCGACCAGACTTAGTATATTTGTTATTCGGATATGGCAAAAAAGAAAGAAAATAAACTGAAATCAAAACTGACCAAAAAATTCAGATTGGTCGTTTTAAATGATGCCTCTTTTGAAGAACGTTTTTCATTTAAATTGACTCGTTTGAACGTTTTTGTTGTAGGAGGAATTTTTAGTATTTTATTGATTGTCTTTACCGTTTTATTGATTGCTTTTACACCGATCAAAGAATACATTCCCGGATTTTCGTCTACCCAATTGAAGAAACAAGCAACAGATTTGTTTTACAGAGTCGATTCGTTGCAGTTGCATTTGGCAAAAATGGAAAAATACACCCAGGCTATGAAACCTATTTTGATAGGCAAAGAAGTGGAGCTGGAAGACAACCTTCCCTATCCGAGCGCAGCAGTTCAAGCGGAATTTACTTTAACCCAAAAAGCGCACAATACAGATTCGCTTCAAAAAGTAGTCGCAACCATTGAAGAAAGCTTGAGAACTACTTGGCAAGTGCACGCTCAAAAAGCGCAAAAAAAATTACAGGAAAGGCATGATAAAAAGATGGAAACGCTGCGCACAAATTTAAGAGACAGTCTTTCTTCTCTTACTCAAAACTACCAGGCAATAGCCAAAGAAAAGAACGATACGATTTCCCAATTAAAATTAGGCTTGTTGGCAAGCGCAGAGAACAATTTGGCCTTGCAAAAAGAAATTTCATTGAAAGAAATTGAGGTTAAAAATGCTGTAAATGCGTTGTCAAAAGAGAGTAAAAAATTACTGGAAGACACAAAAAAGGCTTCTGAAGTTTTCAAAAAAGAATGGATTGCAGCACTGCAAATAGAATACAAAGAGAAAGAAGAAAAGCAAACCCGTTTCTTTCAAAAAGAAATCCAAATTTTGAATCAATCTCTTTTCGCAAAAAAAGCAGTTATCGATAGTTTGTTGTTTCAAATGGCAAGGCTGCCTGGACGGAAGCTAAAGGAGACAATTCCAGAAGAAAACTATGAGTTGAGCAAAGACGATTCTCTTTTAATTGCAAATACCCAAGAAGATTTGCTTTTTAGAGAACAGATAGAAAGAGAAGATCGTTTCAGTTTGTTTGACTTTGAAAGTGACAAAGCAGACGTTGTATTTTATGCTCCCGTAAAAGGGATTTTAACACACCCCTACAATGCCAAAGAGAAACATTTTGCAGTAGACATTGCGGTCGCCAATGGAACCGCAGTAAAGTCCGTTGCAGATGGCACCATTATTTTTGCTGGATGGACAGCAGAAACAGGGTATGTGATTCTGATAGAACACACAAACAACTACTTGTCGGTCTATAAACACAATGAGATTGTATATAGAGCACAAGGAGACTTGGTACAAACAGGAGAAGTAATTGCAGTGGCCGGTTCTAGTGGAGAGTTTAGTACAGGCCCTCATCTACATTTTGAAATGTGGTACCAAGGATACCCTATAAATCCTACAAATTTTATTGAATTCGAATAATGAGTATCAAAGCAGCTTTTGCAATTCCATTTGCAAAATTCATCCAGAAAAAGGTAAATAAATGGGCAAATGCCCCCCTCAAAACACAAGAAAAGGTTTTTAAAAACTTAATTTCTCAAGCAAAAAACACCGCTTTTGGGAAAGACCATGGTTTTAGTTCGATTCGGAATTACGAAGATTTTAAAGCTCGCGTACCTGTTGTGGACTACGAAGGCTTGAGACATTACGTAGACCGAGTTGTGGAAGGAGAAAGTGATGTGCTGTGGAAAGGAAAACCCTTGTATTTTGCGAAAACTTCTGGGACCACTTCCGGAGCAAAATACATTCCCATTACCAAGGAATCCATGCCGACCCATGTCAAATCTGCACGAAATGCTTTGTTGCTGTACATCGCACAAACAGGTGATGCTTCATTTGTCAATGGGAAAATGATTTTTTTGCAAGGAAGCCCAGTATTGCATGATAAAAATGGAATTCATTTGGGTAGGTTGAGTGGGATTGTCGCACACTACGTGCCCAAATATTTACTCAAAAATAGATTGCCGAGTTGGGAAACCAATTGCATTGAAGATTGGGAAACCAAAGTAAATGCCATTGTGGAAGAAACTGTCGGAGAGGAAATGACTGTCATCAGTGGAATTCCATCTTGGGTGCAAATGTATTTTGAAAAATTACAAGAAAAAACAGGGAAAACGGTTTCAGAACTTTTTCCAAAATTCAATTTCTTCATTTACGGGGGCGTAAATTTTGAACCCTATAAAAAGAAGTTTGAGGCATTGATTGGAAAAAAAATAGATTACATAGAGTTGTATCCAGCTTCGGAAGGTTTTATCGCTTTTCAAGATACCCTTACAGAAAAAGGAATGCTGTTGCAGTTGGACAGTGGTATTTTTTACGAATTCATTCCTGCAGATGAATTTTACAATGAAAACCCTACTAGAATTTCCTTAAAAGAAGTGCAGTTGGGTGTGAATTATGCAATTATTTTAAACACGACCGCAGGACTATGGGCCTATAATATCGGAGATACCGTGGAATTCACCTCTCTCGAACCCTATCGTTTGATAGTAACTGGTCGAATCAAACACTTCATTTCTGCCTTTGGAGAACATGTCATTGGGAAAGAAGTAGAGCAGGCTTTGAGAGACGCTACGGAAGGAACCGATGTGGTCATCAACGAATTTACGGTCGCACCTCAAGTGGCACCGAAAGAAGGTTTGCCTTTTCACCAGTGGTTCATCGAATTTGATGTTACTCCTGAAAATTTAGAAGAATTTGCTGCCAAGGTAGATGCATCTATGCAACAACAAAACATTTATTACTTGGATTTGATCGAAGGAAAAGTTTTGAAAACATTGGAAATAAGCAAAATTTCGAAAGGAGGGTTTCATGCTTATATGAAGTCTATCGGAAAATTTGGCGGACAAAATAAAATTCCAAAACTATCGGACAACCGAAAAATTGCCTCCGTTTTGGAAAAATTTACAATTTAAAAAGAGGCCAGAAGTAAAACATCCGGCCTCAAAAATAGGATTATTTTGTTACTTTCGTTGTCGTAGGATTGTAAAGGCCAAAAGTTAGACTGCTGATCAATCCATCTACAAAACTATGTTGTGTATTCACTTCGTAATCTGTGGCATCTCCAGCCATCTCTGTTGGGCTAGATGTATTTAATGTTGCCAAACCATATATAGCAAAATGGTTTTTTTCTTTGACAACAACCCCCGTCTGTGATCCTTTTCCAACTGTATAAGTTTGCGAATAACAGGAAGTTAATAAAATTGCCATTCCAGCAATGGCCAAAATTTTTGAGACTGTTTTTTTCATAAGAATGAATATTTAAAGTGTTAAAAAAAACAGGGGAGGGAAATTCTTCTTAACAAATGTATATTTTTTTTAATTAATCCCTAATATTTTTAAATAAAATGTAGTTTTGAGCTCTAAAAGAAATAACGATGACACACCAAGTTGAACTGAATTGGAAAGGAAACATGCATTTTGAATCGGAAGGTCCCGGAGGGAAAGTATTGATTGACGGTGCAGAAGAATTTGGAGGCGAAGGAAAAGGAGTACGCCCCAAAGCGATGATGCTCTCTGCATTGGCAGGGTGTGCAGGAATGGACATCTCTTCCCTGTTGAAAAAAATGAGAGTGGAAGTAGCCCATTTTTCTATTGACGTTGCGGGGGAACTTACAGAGGTAGATCCCAAATACTACCACAAAGTACACGTGACATTCAAATTTTTTGGAACGGATTTCAAGACGGCTAAAATTGAAAAAGCAGTAAAACTATCCGTCGAAAGATATTGCGGGGTGATGGAAATGTTTCGTCAGTTTGCAGAAGTGACAGTAGCAACTGAATACATCGAGCAATAAAATTTCAGTCCTGAAGATGTTTGCGTATATTTACAGAACAACGATTGAACTCATATTGCTATGCGTTGGAATGTAACATCAACACCTTCATTTGAAAAAGTAACCGCCCTGTCAAAAGCATTGGGGGTTGAAAGTACGCTGGCCAAATTATTGGTACAGCGAGGGATTGATTCATTCGAAAAAGCAAAACATTTTTTCAGACCCAATCTGAAAGATTTACACGATCCATTTCTGATGAAAGATATGGAAAAGGCCGTCAAAAGAATTGAAACGGCGGTTTCGAGAGATGAAAACATACTTGTGTACGGAGATTATGACGTAGATGGTACGACATCTGTTGCGCTCTTGTCCTCTTACCTACAATCTTTTTATCCAAATGTTGCCACTTATATTCCGGATAGGTATGAAGAAGGTTATGGTATTTCATACCAAGGAATCGATTATGCTTCTGACAATGAAATAAGTTTGATCATCGCTTTGGATTGTGGAATCAAAGCCATTGATAAGGTAGCTTATGCGGCAGAAAAAGGCATTGATTTTATCATCTGTGACCATCACAGACCGGGGGATAACATTCCTCAGGCCGTCGCCGTATTAGACCCCAAAAGGGAAGACTGCTCCTATCCGTACGATGAGTTGTGCGGTTGTGGTGTTGGTTTCAAATTGATGCAAGCCTTCGCACAAAACAACGGAACAGATTTTGAAGAATTGCTTCCTTATTTAGATTTGGTTGCCACTGCAATTGCAGCTGATATTGTACCTATGACAGGGGAAAATCGCATTTTGGCATACCACGGTTTGAAAGTTATCAATGCCCAGCCAAGAGCAGGAATCAAAGCAATCATTCAGCAGCTGGACAAAAAAGAGCTGACTATTACCGATGTGGTGTTTGTCATAGCTCCTCGAATCAATGCAGCAGGTAGAATGAAACACGGCTTGCACGCTGTGGAACTTTTGACAGAAACAGATCTTTCAAAAGCACAAACATTTGCAGGCGCCATTGAAACTTTCAATTCAGACAGAAAAGATTTGGATAAAAAAATAACAGAAGAAGCCCTTACACAAATCAAAAAAAATGAGGAAGAGGATAATTGTACTACCGTAGTTTGTCAAGAAGACTGGCACAAGGGAGTCATTGGTATTGTCGCATCTCGATTGATTGAAAATTATTACAAACCAACGTTGGTATTTACCAAAAGCGGAAATAAATTGGCAGCTTCTGCTCGTTCCGTAAAAGGCTTTGATGTGTACAATGCTTTACAGGCTTGTACAGATCTTATCGAACAATTTGGCGGACACAAATATGCTGCAGGTTTGACCTTACTACCTGAAAACTACCAAAAATTCAAAAATAAATTTGAAGAAGTTGTCAAGGCATCGCTTCCAGAAGAATGTAAAACACCTGAAATTTCCATCGATACTGAAATTTCTTTGTCAGAGGTGACCCCTAAATTTTATAGAATTTTAAACCAAATGGCACCCTTTGGGCCTTCCAACATGCATCCTGTTTTTATAGCAAGAGGATTGCGAGATAACGGTTATGGCAAACAAGTAGGAGCCGATAAGTCACATTTGAAACTCAACATCATTTCTGGAGTTGATGACAAAACCTACAATGCTATTGGATTTGGTATTGGAGAAAAACTTGCGCTCACAAAAAAGGGGACAAGTTTCAAGGCCGCTTTTACCATTGATGAGAATCATTGGAATGGAAACACTTCTTTGCAATTGATGCTAAAAGACATAAAGGAAGATTTTTAAGAAAATCCTCCTTTATTTTTTAAAATACAATAGTTTTGTCAAAACAGCCATGGCTGTCAATCTCGTACCTGTCCGTTTCCGCGAACAATCCATTTGTAGGTCGTGATTTCTTCCAATGCCATTGGGCCCCGCGCATGAAGTTTCTGCGTACTGATGCCAATTTCTGCACCCAAACCAAATTGAGCTCCGTCTGTAAAAGCTGTGGAGCTATTGGCATATACAGCCGCAGCATCTACGTTGTTGAAATAGGATTCAATCACAGTTTCGTCTTCTGCTACAATGGCTTCGCTGTGTTTGGAGCTATATTTTGCAATATGATGCAAGGCATCTGTCAAATTTTTTACCGTTTTGATCGCCATTTTATTCGATAAAAACTCAGTTCCAAAATGACTTTCGTCTGCCTTGAACAACTTCTCTTTTGGATAGTTGTTTTCCAAAATCTGGAAAGCGCTTTTGTCTGCAAAGATTTCCGTTTCTTTTGCAATCAATGGTTGGGTAATCGCTGTCAAATCTGACAACCTTTGCTCGTGAATCAACAAACAATCCAATGCGTTGCAGACACTTACCCTGCGTGTTTTCGCATTGGCTACAATCGCAGTTCCTTTGGCAAGATCTCCACTCGCATCAAAATACGTATGTACAATTCCGGCACCAGTTTCAATTACAGGAACTTTGGCATTGTCGCGTACAAAATTGATCAAGCCTTGACTTCCACGAGGAATGATAATATCTACATAATCTGTGGCGTTCAACATTTCAGCCGTTGCTTTGCGATCGGTTGGAAGCAAAGTGACAACATCACTATTGATTGCGTGTTTGTTCAATACTTCCTTGATCAAAGAGACAATCGCAGCATTCGAAAATTCAGCATCGGATCCTCCTTTTAAGATACAAGCGTTGTTTGTTTTGAAACACAAAGAGAAGACGTCAAAAGAGACATTTGGACGCGCTTCATAAATGATACCAATAACACCCATCGGAACCCGTACTTTTGAAATTTTCAAGCCATTGTCTAGTTCCTTTTTTGAAAGAATTTCTCCAATTGGACTTTTCAGATCCGCGACATTTCGAATGTCTTGCGCGATGCCTTGAATTCTTTCTTTTGAAAGTAACAAACGATCGTATTTCGGATCGTTTATATCCATTCTTTCCAGATCTTTTTGGTTTTGTGAAAGAATGAAATCTGTCTTTTCAATGGCGATCTCGGCAATTTCGACCAATATTTCATTTATTTTTTCTGCAGATAGAGAAACCAATTCACGACTGGCTGTTTGTACTGCTTGGAACGTATTTTCTAAAGTTTTCATTTTCGTAGGAATTGGCGGCACAAGCATAGTGCCTAAAATTTTTATTATTTTTGGATTTAGTTTAATACCAAATAATTGTAATGAATCAAGGGTGTTTGTGCTCTTTTTCCAAGAATTTCCATCGCTTCCTCAGATCCATAAGCTACTTTTCCGAGTCCAATAGCGTTGTTTTGATTGTCAAAAATTGCAACCACATCTCCTTGTTTGAAAGAGCCTTCAATGGACTGTATGCCCACAGGTAGCAAACTATTCGCTTTCGAAGAGCGCAGGGCTTCTTTGGTCCCATCGTTCACGATGATACGCGCATCAGAATGTCCGCCAGAACGTGCCACCCATTTTTTAATCGGTGTTGTCGAACGATTTTTGGCTTGGAAATAGGTACCCGTTTTTTGTGCGATCAAATCTTGGATGATCCCATCTTTGGTACCATTTCCAATGAATACATCGATGCCGAGATTGGCAATTTCTTGGGCTGTATTTGCCTTGCTTAGCATGCCACCTCGTCCGAATTCTGATTTCACATCAGACACGGCATCTTCCAAGTCAATAGCGCCTTCTTCAAAAGTGCGAATCAATTTGGCACCCTGTTCTTCGGGATGGGCAGTAAAAATGCCATCTACATTGGTCAACAAAAAGAGACTCTCTACATTCATCATTGAAGCGACCAAACCAGAGAGTTCGTCATTGTCTGTAAACATCAATTCCGTTACGGAAACCACATCGTTTTCGTTGATGATTGGAGTTACATTGGTTGCCAATAAGGCTTCCAAACAGTTTTTGATGTTCAAATAATGCTTCCGTGTGCGAAACGATTCTTTGGTTACCAATACTTGAGAGCAACGCATTTGGTGGTGCTGGAAGTAGGCCAGGTATAAATTCATCAGCTCAATTTGACCGGTCGATGCCAGTACTTGCTTTTGACTTATTTTGTCCAATTTTGGAAGCGTGTCCAAGACGCCTCGTCCCGCAGCTACAGCTCCAGAAGAAACCAAAAGGACTTCATACCCATCCGTTTTCAATGCTGAAATTTGCGCCACAAGATGTGCGATGCGTTTTTCATCTGGCAATCCAGACGAAAGCGTCAGTACATTGGAACCGATTTTGATTAAAATTCTTTTTGACAAACTCATGACGTTGCGTGTTTCTACTTTCCACAAAAATACAAATTTGACTTGTAATGGAGAGGCTATTTTTTTAAAACAAAAAACGCTGTCTGAAAAAGAACTTTTTCAGACAGCGCCTATGATAGTTATGGGGAATATTATTCCACTAAATTCCCTTCTAAATCGTAAAGTATGAATTTTTCAGTGCCTTCACGATAGTCCAAAACATAGCGTATAGTACCAATTTTTTCATCTTCTGAATTGAATAGATCGTATTCCTTCACAAAGTCATTTTCGTTTTCTTCAGCAGCAATCATGTCTTCATCATCCAACAACATGTGAAAGTAGTAATGCGATTGGTTCGATTCAAAACCCATAATGAATTTAAAGTCTACTGAAGGGGTATCTTCGTAAAAAAATCCTTCAATATCATCATCGGGTCCTAAATCCAATCCTGATGATAAGGTTACTCGACTACCTTCCAAAAGAGAAAACAAATGATCGTCAAAACCCAAAGTCCCTGTAAGATCGGTCTCACTGTTTAAACGATACGTCATCGAAATAGGGGGGTTCATGGTCAAGCTTTCTTCATTTTTTATGCGAGAGGAGATTTTGAAATCATAACCCTCGAACATTTCAATGACATCTTGCTCTACTACATACTGTATGTTGAAAGTAGGATTTTCTTTTTCGTTCATCAAATCTTGGATATCGCAATTTGTAGCCTCATTTCCGTCGATTGTAAAGTAGCGTTCCGTTACTTTATAAAAGTCATCTTCAGAAGCATAGTATTCTTCAACTATTTCGTGTTTACAATCGAGAGCTTGTTTGTTTTGAACTTCTTTTTTCAAAAAAGAGGTTTTACCTCGAATTGATTTTTTCTTGGGAGTTTCTTTCAATAGATTGGAATCATCATCTGTGAGCGGAGAGACTTCCAAGGATTCTAATTTTTCACTGATAGCGTATAAATTTTCGTCGATGGTGGTTTCAGTTTCATCGATGGCGGTTTTGGTGTCATCGCTAGAGTTGCAAGATCCAAAAATAATTGTCAGGGTAAGGGCACACATTAAGGCATAAAATTTTCTCATGGTGCTGTATTTAATTAGTAAAGAAACCAATATAGAGCTTTTATTTAAGAGCGTCAAAATTTTAACATTTTGATAAGGTTTATGTAAACAGGATAGTGATCACTATAACCGTTGGTAAAACCACCGTTGACAAAACTGCGATAGGGGTAATTTTTGTACCTTCCTGATGATGATGTAAGGTAGTGCGGGTTGAAAATATGGCTTTTAAAAAAACCAAGATTTTCGAAGGATTTGTTTTTTGACAACAATCCGCCACTGATAAGAATTTGATCGAACAAATGCACTTTGTCTCGATAAGCCAATGTTCCCATTCCTTTTTTGTACAGTAGTTCGAAGGGATTGTAGAATTCATTTATTGCGGTTTTGTTTTTCTTTTTTTTGGTCTTCAGTATTTTTTTAAAACTTGAACTGGTAGGGTTGTCATTGAAATCTCCCATGATGATGATACGAGCTTGTGGATTGTCTGCAAAAAGGCTATCGCTTATCTTTTTATTTAAAAAAGCAGCACGTTCTCGAAGGTGTCGACTTTTTTTCTCTCCACCTCTGCGGGAAGGCCAGTGATTGACAAGAATATGGAGCAATTCATTGTCCAAATAGCCTGAAACGAGCAGTACATCTCGCGTATGTATGCGCATTCCTGTTTCGGTCCATAATTTGAGTGCATAGTTTTTATAAAATAAGGGAACAAATGCTGTTTTTTGATAAAGCAAGGCAACGTCAATACCCCTCATGTCAGGGGAATCAAAATGAAGGAATCCGTAATTTTTTTCTTTCAATGGAGGGGTTTGCAGAAGATCTTCCAAAACAGTATTGTTTTCGATCTCTGCAACGCCTACAAGAGTTGGAATGCTTCCTGTTTTTTGGAGGCCTATCTCAGAGATCACATGCGCCATGTTTTTCAATTTTTGCGCATAGATTTTCGAGCGGTTGTATTGAATTTTTAGTAGGGGACTCTCTTCGTCCAATTTTTCGGGATGGTCGATGGTGTCAAACAGGTTTTCTAAATTGTAAAAAGCAAGGGTGTAAATTTTGTAGGCTTGTTTTTGAGAAAAGAGGTCCTGAGATGTAAAAAAAAGAAACAAGAGAGAGACAATCAATTTCATAATTTTTTACTTTAAAAGTACTGAAATTTTTAAAGAAAGGGTTATTTATTTTTTGTAACTTGTTATCGCTATGATGATTAACTGTTATGAAAAAGAAGAATACTTTGCTATCAAAGACGGCTGCTGCCGTGTGTTTTGTGTTTGTTTTTACAGATTTTGAAGGGCAAACAACAAACACAGCCGAACCAACTATTTTTTTAGAAACCGAGGATTTTTTAGAAAATCTCAACGAGGCGTCTGTCAATTTAAATGGATTTTTAGCGGCAAATAAAGAGGTGTTTTTAAAGACAGCTGCTTTCAGCTTTGGGCAAGCACGTTTCAAAATGAGAGGTTACAATTCCGAAGAGCATACACTTAGCATCAATGGCATCCGAATGAATAAGCTTTGGGATGGTAGGCCACAATGGAGCAATTGGGGAGGTTTGAATGATGTTCTGCGAAATCAATTGTTTTCCAATGGAATTGCCGCCAGTGAAACCAGTTTTGGAAGATTGGCAGGCACAAGAGACTTTATTACCCGAGCCTCCCAATATCGAAAAGGAAGCTCCATTTCTTTTGGAGCGACCAATGGCAGTTACCGAACGAGAATGATGGCATCTTATTTCTCAGGTTTGCAAAAAAAGGGTTGGGCAATTGCCGCTTCACTCTCAATTCGATCTGCCAAAGAAGGTTTTGTAGAAGGGACACCCTACCACGCAGGGGCTGCTTTTCTTGCGGTTGAAAAAAAATGGGATTCAAAACACAGTTTGAATCTTACTGCCTTTTACACGCCCAACCGAAGAGGTAAAAATGCGCCCATTACCGATGAGGTTTTTAAAATCAAAGGCAGGAAATACAATTCTTATTGGGGATTCCAAAATGGGACGATTAGAAACGCAAGGATTCAGGAGGTTGTAGAGCCTGTTTTGATGTTGACACATTATTGGGATTTTTCGAAGCGATTGAGATTGCAAACGACTTTTTTTTCTCAGTTTGGAAAGATAGCGAACAGTCGATTGGGGTATCAAAATACGGTACATCCGAATCCAACGTATTATAAAAAAATGCCGAGCTATTTTCTGCGCAATACAGACAGTCCCAATTTTGAAAATGCTTATTTGGCACGAAAAGAGTTGGAGGAAAACGGACAAATCAATTGGCGAGAATTGTATGACGTCAATACCCAAAACCAACAAGTACATTATTATCTCTATGAAGATGTTCGAAAAGAAAATTCGTTTCACATACGCACGCAGATAGACTATCGTATCAACCCGAAAACAACCTATGTGGGTGCACTTGTTTTTCAAAAATCAAAGAGTACTAATTTTGCAAGAATAGAAGATCTTTTAGGGGGAAAAGGCTTGTTTGATTTGGATTATTTTCTAGAGGGCCCGCAAAGACAACCAAATTTATTGACCCCTGATAGATGGGTGGCCAAAGGAGCGATTGTTAAATACCACTATCGTTTGCTTTCGAATCTTGTTTCGCACTTTTCACAAGTCAATTACAAATCCTCTAAAATAGAGGGTTTTGCTGCTTTTTCCGTCGAAAAGGTAAGTTATCAAAGAATAGGAATTTTTCAGAACGGGCAGTTTCCTGAAAATTCGAACGGTACGGGAGTTCCAAATAAATTTTCCTCCGCGAGTTTGAAAGCAGGATTTTTGTATAAAATATCGGGGAATCATTTGGTGAACATGAATGGGGGAATTTTTTCTCACGTCCCATTTTTGAACAAGGTGTATTCCAATAGCAGAATCAATCACAATGTAGTGCCCGACTTAGAAAATGAAAAAAAAATTGCGGGGGAACTTTCTTATTTGTTTCGAAATCCGAGAATAAACTCGAAATTCACCTTATACGGTGCGCATTTTTTCAAAAGCACAGAAAATTCCTTTGCCTATGCCGATGGTATTCGAGGCAAGGCTGATTTTGTGAATGTATTGCTTACGAATGTTGAGAAAAAACACATCGGTTTGGAATGGGGTTTGGAAGTTGGATTGTCAAATACGTTTCAATTGAATATGGTGGTTGCCTTGGGGAGCTTTGTCTACGCCAATGCACCAAATCTGTATGTAGAATCCGATCAATTTACAGGAGAGAATCGTTTTATAGGCAAGAGTTTTTTGAAGAATTACAAGTTGGGAGGAACCCCCGAAAAAGCCTATTCTATTGGTTTCCAATACAACGACCCGAAGTATTGGTGGGTGGGGGTAAATGCAAATTACTTGACAGATAATTTTATCCAGATCAGCCCATTGTTGCGCACAAAAAATTTCTTTTTAGATCCTTACGGAATTCCTTATGACAGCGAGGTTACGGGAGCGCAGTTGACGAATGACGAAATAGGAGGGCTGTTGCGGCAAGAAAAATTATCTGCTCCCTTTTTGGTGAATCTTGTGGGAGGAAAATCGTGGAAATTGAAAGCTACTTATCTGAGTTTGTTTTTGAGTGCAAACAATTTGTTTGGAACGGTTTATAAAACAGGTGGTTTTGAGCAGTCAAGAAACGCTAATTATCCAAGGTTTTACGCAGATGAAAAATTAGAGGCTCCTTTGTTCGGAAATAAATATTGGTACGGGAAAACAGCCAGCTATTTTCTAATTCTATCCTATCGGTTTTAATGAAAATAAAAAATATGAAAAAGGAAAAAATGAAACAGTGGTTCGTGAACGGAAGTTTGTTCTTTGCATTGTGCGCATGCGCAAACGACACAAGTTTTTCAGTCCCAGAAATTTTATGCGATGACAATGCGTTGGAAACTACTCATACAATGAAACAAATCAAAGGAATGGCAGGTTTTGGAGTTCGAGAATTTACAGAAGATATGGTCATCTCAGGATACGTGGTTTCTTCGGATCGAGAGGGAAACTTTTACAAAACATTAATGCTACAAGATGCCTTAGAAAATCCCTCGTGCGCTTTGAGATTTGCCGTAGATCATACAGATTATCATGCGACGTATGAATTGGGGCGAAAGGTTTTTGTGAAATTAAAAGGTTTGGCAATCGGTTATCACTATGGACATTTGACTATTGGCGGAACCCGAGGAAGTGCTTTGGAGAACATCTCATCATTTTTAATAGAACAGCATTTTTTGAAAAATTGTGAACGAGGAAAGGTAGTTCCTAAAACAAGACTTTTTTCTGAGTTGAATGAAGAAGATACAGGAATGCTATTGGGATTTCATGAAGTACAATTTCATCCGCAGGAGCTGGAGAAAACCTATGCAAATACGGACAATACACAGACCGTCGAATTGAAACTACAACAATGGTCTTCAGATTGCGCAGACACTGAGGAAAATATTTTGAAAAATAGCGGTTTTACGAGTTTTAAAAGCGAACAAATTTCTTCGAAAAAAGGAAAATTGACAGCTGTTTTAGAAAAAAGATACGACCAATATTACTTGGTGATTCGAAGTGTAGAAGATGTATTTTTTGAACGAGCTCGTTGTGACGAGAGCGAATTGCTTGCGCCTACAATTGCTATGACTGATTTACAGATGTTGTATCATGGAGAATTAGTTGAATTTGGGCTGGATACGCATTTTATTGTAGAGGGCTTTGTCATTTCTTCAGACGAGGAGGGCAATTTTAATAAGGAGATTTTTTTGCAAGATACCGCTGAAAACCCACAAGCAGGAATTCGTGTTTTAATTGATCGGGAAAACTATTTTGAAACATACGCGATGGGTCAAAAAGTATATGTAAAACTCAATAAGTTGTATATGGATGAGGTGGATGGAAAATTAACGGTGGGGATATACAAAAAGGGGTCTGTAGGAGAAATTTCAGAAGAGCAAATACACGACATTTTGATAGAAACAAGCCAAAAATCGGATTTGATACCAAAGGAAATAGGAATTGCAAAGCTTGCTAGTTTTTCTCTGGAAAACGTGTTGGTTTCTTTGTTGGATGTGCAACTTTCCAAAGAAGAAAAAGGAAAGGCATTCACTTATTTTTCTGGAACAGAAGAGGCCATTCGATTTTTAGAAAGCTGTGGAACATACCAAAAAATAGGTGTTTTGACTCGAGAAACAGCCCGTTTTTCAAATCAGAAATTTCCCACAGGAAATGGACAAATAACAGGTGTTTTTTACAAGGAAAATTCATTGCCGGTAATGCAGCTGCGCAATTTGGAGGACGTGTCTTTTCACGAGGAATACAAAAACTGCCCCGCAATAATTCCTCAAATATTGATTACAGAAATAGCAGATCCTGAAAATAGCACGGGTGCTCGCTTTGTAGAATTGTACAATGCGGGAAGTCATCCTGTAGATTTGTCGGGTTGGCATTTGAAAAAATACATCAATGGATCTGTGTTTGCTTCAGGAGAAGGAGTATTCTTGAATGGAGTTTTAGAAGCCAATGCATTTTATGTTGTGGCAGGGACTGCGTTTTCTTCTGTGTTTGAAACAACTGCGAACCTTATAGATTCCTACATTTCAGGGAATGGAGATGATGTCTACGAACTTGTAGATTCCTATGAAGTCCGACAAGATATTTATGGAATTGTTGGAGAAGATGGTTCTGGAAAAGCTTGGGAATATGCCGATGGGCGCGCCATTCGAAAAATAGGAATTGACTTCCAGACTCAGAAATTTGAAATTTCTGAGTGGGAGGTGTTTTCCAAAACTAAGGGTGTGGTACAAAGAGCACCTCAAGATTTTACACCGGGTTTTTGGTAAGAGGAGATGTTGTCTTTTTTACAGTGGATGTTTCAAAAATAAGATAGACTGGAAAATGATCACTGGCGCCGCCGAGATAATATTTTCCGCTGTAGGTCCGAAAAGGTTCTCCTTTGAATTTTCCCAAGGGATTCATTAAAAAAGGTGCGTTGAAAATATTTGCTTCTTGGTAACGTATTTTCGGATTGATTAGCAACGTTTTTGAAATTAAAATTTGATCAAAGAGCATCCATTTCCCATAAAATTTAGAAGAGCCTTGGCCCCCTTTAAAAAGAGGAAGCATTGGATTGAAAAGCGCCGGTTCAGTCAAGGTTGCCATACTCTCGTCCGTAGGATTGTCGTTGAAATCACCCATGACAAGGATGTTTGGGTTTTCTTCTGGAATGCTTTTTATGCTTGTTTGTAAAATTTGGGCAACGGCATTTCTTTTTGTTTTTGTTTCCTCGTGTCCAGAACGTTTTGAGGGCCAGTGGTTGATATAGATATGCATTGTTTCTCCGTGAAACAATCCTTTTACGTACAAAATATCTCGCGTGAAATCTCTCTTGCCCTGTTTGTCGAACAGGGTCACGGGAAGGGGTTTTGATTCGAGCACTTGAAAATAATCTGTGCGATACAACAAAGCAGTGTCCATGCCTCTTTCATCAGGAGAGTTGAAATGCACGTATGCAAAAGGCATTTTTTTTAGCTCTTCTGAGCAGATTAAATCTGTTAAAACTTGATCGTTTTCAATCTCCGCCAATCCGATAAGCAGGGGAGGCAGTGCACAAGAGTCTCCTCCAATTTTTGAAAGGGCATTTCCAATTTTATGGAGCTTTATTTGATAACGGTAAGGGCCCCATTTTTTCTTTCCTCTCGGGGTGTAATCTTTGTCCAAAGTGTACTTTCCATCTTCAGTGTCAAAGAGGTTTTCCACATTGTAAAAAGCGACAGAAAATAGATTTTGAAGCATGGATTTTTGAAATTTGAATAGATTTCAAGTTACAAAAATAGATTCATTCAGCAATTCATTGACGCTACAAAAATCGTACATTTGCAGCATGATAGATAAGATAAAGGTAAGTTCGGAAAAAGCCGTTTTGATTGGGGTCATTACCCAACATCAAGACGAGGACAAATCGACTGAGTTTTTGGATGAGTTGGAGTTTTTGGTGACTACAGCAGGAGGGGTTTCCATCAAACGCTATGTGCAGAAATTAGAAAAGCCACATCCCAAAACGTTTATTGGAACGGGAAAGCTAGAAGAAGTGAAACGATACATAGACACACACAACGTAGGAACGGCTATTTTTGACGATGAATTGTCTCCAGCACAATTGCGAAATATTGAAAAAGTATTGGACTGTAAAATTTTAGACAGAACCAATCTGATATTGGATATTTTTGCCCAAAGAGCACAAACAAGCTATGCACGAACACAAGTAGCCTTGGCACAGTGTGAATATTTATTACCTCGCTTGACCAAGCTATGGACCCACCTTGACAAACAAAAAGGGGGAATTGGAATGAGAGGTCCAGGAGAAACAGAAATCGAGACAGACAGACGTATTGTGCGTGATCAGATTACCGTACTTCAGAAAAAATTAAAGGTCATTGACAAACAAATGGCTGTACAACGTAAAAACCGAGGAAAAATGGTGCGTGTGGCTTTGGTAGGTTATACCAATGTCGGAAAATCAACTTTGATGAATGTGGTGAGTAAATCGGAAGTGTTTGCAGAAAACAAATTGTTTGCAACCTTGGATACGACCGTTCGGAAAGTGGTGGTAAAAAATATTCCGTTTTTAATGACCGACACGGTAGGTTTTATTCGGAAGTTGCCGACCCAATTGGTGGAATCTTTCAAATCGACCTTAGACGAAGTTCGTGAAGCAGATTTCTTGCTACATGTGGTGGATATATCGCACAAAAATTTTGAAGATCATATTGAATCGGTGAATAAAATTTTACAAGAAATTGAGAGTGCAGACAAGCCTTCTATGATGATTTTCAACAAAATTGATGCTTATACACACGAAACTATTGACGAAGATGACTTGGTGATGGAGAAAACAAAAGCACATTTTACGTTGGAAGAGTTGCAAAAAACATGGATGTCGAAAATGGAAAACAATTGCGTGTTTATTTCTGCCTTGAACAAAGAAAATTTAGACGATTTCAAAAATCGTGTCTACGAGGAGGTAAAGAAAATTCATATCAAACGATTTCCGTACAACAACTTTTTGTACAACGAATATTCAGAAGAAGTCTAAAAAAAACCGAACAAAGGAAAGCTTATTCGGTTTTTTTTTAGACTTTTTAATATTTAAAAATCGTAATTCACACCCAAGCCAAAGACTTCTTTTACTTGCACAGCACTGAGAACATTGTCATCGTAAATGGTCTGAAAAGAAATGTTGGCGGATAGGTAATTGTTGATGGTCATCACGATATTCAAGGCATAATCAATATCCATATTTTAAGCATCTTACAGGTAATGAGAATACAAGTTTAACAAGTTTTCAAAAGAAACGCTACCGATAGTTTTGTTTTCACGCGTACAATTGATTTCAATGAAAATTTCAATTATCAAAAGCTTAGGACTTTTTCTTTTTAAAAAGTGGTACAGTAGAGCAGGCTTCTCCAAAAGAGAGGCTATTTACTAAAGGCCAGAGCTTTTCTATAAGCTGTGTGTACGCACTTTCGGGGATGGGTTTGTTCGAGCAGCCTTTTATAATAACAGGGGTATCTCGGTAATTTTCTACTGGAAATTGCGCTATGATTTCTTGAAAAATAGCAGTTTCAAGCATTTTCAAATCTCCTACAATAATTTTTTTTGCATAAGGTGCAGCTTTGGTCGCAATAAGAAGGTATGCCCACGAAGGTATGATGGCATCTGAACTACAAATCAAAGCGATGTAAGTGTCTTTCAGAGTCCCCCAGTCATAAGCGTCCATAGCGGCTCTGAAATCTTTTTCCTTGAGAATCAATTCTTCAAAAAGCCAGGGTTTGATATCGAAAGCAATCCGCTTTCCTTCTGGGTAAAAATCTTCTAAATCGATTGTTTTCAGTTTGCTGTTGGCAACTCTATTTACAATTGCGTCCATAACTTTTTGTAAGTTTTTGGTTCGTAGTTTTGAGTTTTTCGTTGAAAAAAGTTGTTTTTTCAACACTCAAAATTAAAGAAACCCAAGTTCTAGCTTGGCTTCTTCGCTCATCATATCTTGTGTCCAAGTAGGATCAAAGGTGATTTCTACCTCTGCATTGTCAATCTCTTCTAATTCTTCAATTTTATTCTCTACTTCTTTCGGCAATGTTTCTGCAACAGGGCAATTAGGAGAAGTCAAAGTCATTAAAATTTTCGCTTCTTTTTGATCGTTGACCATCACGTCGTAGATCAGTCCCAATTCGTAGATGTCTACCGGAATTTCAGGATCAAAAATGGTTTTTAAAACCTGTACAATTTTTTCTCCGATATCTGTAATTTCTTGTTCTTGCATTTTCTTTTTATTTCGAATGATTCAAAGATACTATTTCTTTTTAAGCTACAGGAATGTATCGACATACTGAAGGCTGTGCAAAGCTTTAGGACATCTTTGCATGAAAGCCTAAGGCATATAGTTTTATTTGTTTGATCATAGACAACAGTCCGTTTGCACGTGTGGCAGACAAGTGTTCTTTCAGTCCAATTTTATCGATAAAGTCCATTTCAGTATGGATGATATCCGAGGGTTTTTGCCCATTGAAAACACGCAAAAGTAACGCGACAATTCCTTTGGTCAAGATAGCGTCACTATCGGCTGAAAAAGCCAATTGATTGTTTTCAATTTCAGCATGGAGCCATACTTTGGATTGACACCCTTTGATCAAGTTCTCGTCCATTTTGAATCGTTCTTCTATAAGAGGTAACGATTTTCCTAGGTCGATCAGGTGTTCGTAACGTTCCATCCAATCTTCAAAGAGGTCGAACTCGTCAATAATTTCTTCCTGTATTTCTTTGATAGTCATTTTTTAAACTTATTTTTGCATTGTGTTGAAAACGGTGTTTTTCATGACCACAAAAATACAGATAAAAGTTTGAATGCGAATAGCCAAAGCTAGAAACTTCAAACCTTCCTACCTTTGGCAGGAGCAAAAACTTGAAATGAAATATGAGCAAATTATTGATTGTAGGTACCGTGGCCTTTGATGCGATTGAAACCCCTTTTGGGAAAACAGATAAAATTCTAGGAGGAGCTGCAACTTACATCGGTCTTTCTGCTTCAAATTTTGGCATTCAATCTGGGATTGTATCGGTTGTTGGAGGTGATTTTCCAGAAGAATATTTGAAAATGTTGAACGCAAAACAAGTAGATACCCAAGGGGTAGAAATTGTCAAGGACGGAAAAACATTTTTTTGGAGCGGGAGGTACCACAATGATATGAATTCTAGGGACACTTTGGTGACCGAGCTGAATGTGTTGGAACAATTCAACCCAAAAGTGCCTCAAGATTTTAAAGATGCAGAGATTGTTTTGTTGGGGAATTTACACCCATCGGTTCAAAATACAGTTTTAGAACAGCTTGAAGTGACTCCAAAATTGGTGGTATTGGATACCATGAATTTTTGGATGGACATTGCTTTGCCAGAATTGAAAGAGGTGATTCAGAAAGTAGACGTTATTACGATCAACGATGAAGAAGCGCGCCAATTAAGTGGAGAGTATTCTTTGAGAGTGGCAGCGAGAAAAATTCAAGCAATGGGGCCAAAATATGTGGTTATTAAAAAAGGAGAACACGGAGCTTTGTTGTTTGGAGAAGATCAAATTTTCTTTGCCCCCGCTTTGCCACTTGAGGAAGTTTTTGACCCCACAGGAGCAGGTGATACTTTTGCAGGAGGATTTGCAGGGTATTTGACAAAAACAAAAGACATCTCATTTGAAAACATGAAAAATGCCATTGTGTACGGTTCCAACATGGCTTCTTTTTGTGTAGAGAAATTTGGGACAGAACGCATGCAGAATTTGACAAAAGAAGAAATTTTTGACAGATTGGAGCAGTTCAAATCATTGACACAATATGAAATGTCTCTGTCAAAATAAAAAGACATTAAAAAACAGAGTTTAAATTTGTACTTACTAGAAAAATTATGAGTGACGCTATCAAACATGAATGCGGTATTGCAATGGTCCGCTTGCTAAAGCCTTTGGAATATTACAAAGAAAAATACGGTACTGCATTTTACGGAATTAACAAAATGTATTTGTTGATGGAAAAGCAGCACAATCGCGGTCAAGACGGCGCTGGTTTTGCAAGTTTGAAATTCAACGTGAGTCCTGGAACAAGATATATCAGCAGAGTGCGTTCGAACAAGTCACAGCCCATTCAAGATATTTTTGCTCAAATCAATGAAAGATTGAGTCAAGGTTTGAATGACAACCCCGATAAGAAAGATGACATTGCATGGCAAGAAGAAAATTTGCCGTACATCGGAAATTTATTTTTAGGTCACGTGCGTTACGGAACTTCTGGAGGAAATAGCATAGAAAACGTGCATCCTTTTTTGCGTCAAAGCAATTGGCGCCACAAAAACTTAATTGTTGCGGGGAATTTTAACATGACAAATTCTTCTCAATTGTTGGAGGAGTTGATTGAATTGGGGCAACATCCAAAAGAAAATACCGATACGGTAACGGTCATGGAAAAAATAGGCCATTTTTTAGACGATCAAGTGGAAGGCTTGTACCAAGATCTGAAAGGGTCTGTGAGTAAAAAAGATGCTTCGCCATTGATTGCTGAAAAAGTGGACGTGCAACAAATTTTGCAAAGAGCTGCAAGAAGTTTTGATGGAGGATATGCCATGGCAGGTTTGTTAGGGCATGGAGATGCATTTGTATTGAGAGATCCAGCTGGAATTCGACCCGCATTTTATTACCAAGACGACGAGGTATTGGTCGTTGCTTCAGAAAGACCTGTGATCCAAACGGTTTTTAACGTACCTATAGAATCTGTGAAAGAGCTGGAAAGAGGACACGCCATCATCGCTAAAAAATCAGGGAAGATATCTGTAAAACCTGTTTTAGAGCAATTGCCTAAAAAGTCTTGTTCGTTTGAAAGAATTTATTTTTCTAGAGGATCTGATGCCGACATTTACACCGAACGTAAAAATTTAGGTAAAACAGTTTTTCCAGAAATTTTGAAGAAAATAGACGACGATATTACCAATACCGTTTTTTCTTACATCCCAAATACTGCTGAAACTTCCTTTTACGGAATGAGCGAAGCGGCAGAAGATTTTTTGAATCAGCAAAAACTTCAAAAAATATTGAAAGGGCGACGAGAAATTTCTGCAAAAGAGTTGAACAAAGTACTTTCCGAAAGACCTAGAATTGAAAAAATCGCTGTCAAAGATGTGAAATTGAGAACGTTTATTGCAGATGATAACAGCCGTGATGATCTGGTGGAACACGTATATGACATTACATACGGGGTGGTAAAACCAACAGACAATTTGGTGATCATTGACGACAGTATTGTAAGAGGAACGACCTTGAAGAAAAGCATTATAAAAATTCTTGATCGTTTAAATCCGAAGAAAATTATCATTGTTTCTTCTGCTCCTCAGATTCGATATCCAGATTGTTATGGAATTGACATGGCGAAAATTGGAGATTTTATTGCTTTTCGAGCAGCTTTGGAATTGTTAAAAGATACGGATCAATACCATATTGTTACGGATGTGTATAAAAAATGTATCAAACAACGTATCAAAGAAGATGCGGGTATTGAAAACTTTGTAAAAGAAATTTATGCTCCGTTTACCGCAGTTCAAATTTCGGATAAAATTGCAGAAATGTTGAAAACAGCGGAGGTAAAAGCTGATGTTGAGGTTATTTTTCAGACAATTGAGGGCCTACATGAAGCATGCCCTGACCACTCTGGAGATTGGTACTTTTCAGGGAATTATCCAACCAATGGAGGAAAACGGGTGGTGAATGAAGCCTTTATCAATTTCTATGAAGGAAAAAATAAAAGAGCTTATTGATGCACATGTCAAAAAATGATAAAAAACCTTCGTGTCTGAGATACGAAGGTTTTTTTGTGGCGACTTGTACAGTAGATATACAAAAAAAAGGGAACACCAAACGGGTTCCCTTTTTTTTGAAATAAAATTTCTTATTTCCCAGCGGCATAATTTGCTGAAACTTTTGCCCAGTCAATTACATTGAAAAATGCATTGATGTAATCTGGTCTTCTGTTTTGGTAGTTTAGGTAATAAGCGTGCTCCCAAACATCCAATCCTAAAATAGGCTGGTTTCCACAAGTAACACCTGGCATCAAAGGGTTGTCTTGGTTTGGTGTAGAACACACGTTTACGGCACCTCCTTTCGCCACGCACAACCAAGCCCATCCCGAACCAAACTGGGTAGCAGCAGCCTTTGAAAAAGCATCTTTGAAAGCTTCAAAAGATCCAAAAGAAGCGTTGATTGCCTCTGCCAACTCACCTGAGGGCTCTCCTCCTCCGTTCGGAGAAAGTACTTCCCAAAACAAACGGTGGTTGTAAAAACCTCCTCCGTTATTTCTAACAGCACCATTGCTCATGTCCAAATTTGCAAGAATGTCTTCGATAGAATTTCCTTCTGCATCCGATCCAGCAATCGCGTTGTTCAAATTATTTGTATATCCTTGATGGTGCTTGCTATGGTGAATTTCCATAGTTCTTGCATCAATATGTGGTTCCAACGCGTCGTATGCGTATGATAATTTTGGTAATTCAAAAGCCATAATATATTTTTTAAAATTGAATATCAAAGGTACGGAAGAGAAAGCATTTATAGAAATTATTTCTTCTTATGATGCAATTGACAAATACTATCTAAGACTTTAGGATTCCGAAATGTCTCAGATTGTTTTCTCAGAAGGGTGTTTCTGTAAAATCTTCGAAATGTTCATCGTTGGGTTCCCACAATTCAATTTTATTTCCGTCGAGATCTAAAATCCAAGCAAATTTCCCGTAACTGAAGCTTTCCGGATTTCCGAGGATCACAACACCTTCTTTTCGAAGATCTGCCAACAGATGTTCCAAATTTGAAACGCGGTAATTGAACATAAAATCTTTTTTTGAGGGCTCGAAATAATTGCTTTCTTGCTTGAAAGGACTCCATTGTGTCGTGGCATTTTGGTTGTGCCTATTTTTCCACCAGAAAGTGCTTCCTTGTGCATCTATCTCAAACCCCAAATATTTTTGATACCATTTTTTCGTTTTTTCAGGATCTTTCGTTTTGAAAAAAACACCTCCGATACCGGTTACTTTGGAGTGTAAATAATTTGTAGGAGCAATGGGTTTTGTGTGAATGTCAAAAAAGAGAGAAGCTATTTTTTCAACACAGGTTTGCGCAAGTTTTTCTTTTGATTCCACGGTCCATCCCGCAACATGCGGAGAGAGTAATACTTGATCAGAATGAATCAGGTATTCGAAGGCAGCAGGTAAATTCTTGTTTTCAAATAAATTTTCAAAAGAAGTTTTTTCATATTCCAAAACATCCAAGCAAGCCCCTAGTATTTTTCCATTTTCCATGGCTTCTACAAGGTGATCGGTTACCACTGCAGCGCCTCTCGCGGTATTGATCAAATAAAAAGGCTTTTTAAATAGACTGATCAAATCACGATTGATCATTTTATCCGACAATGGATTGAAAGGAGTATGAATACTTAACACATCCGCCTTTTCTTGTATTTCTGTAAGTGTTGTTTGTCTACAATTTGCATCTCCGACGTTTTCTTTGATGTCATAGCACAAGACCTCTACATCAAAACCGCGCAATTTTTTTGCAAAAGATTTCCCCATATTTCCATAGCCAATTAGTCCTATGGTTTTTCCGTCTAGTTCCAAACCTCGATTTGCCTCGCGTAGCCATTTCCCTTTTCGGATTTGTTCGTCAGCTTGTTTGAATTTGTTCAACAAAGCGAGCAACATTCCTAAGGCATGTTCGCCAACGGCATTTCTGTTTCCTTCGGGAGCAGATATCAGACGAACTCCCTTTTTTTTCGCATGAGCTACGTCAATACTTTCGACTCCAGCACCAACGCGTGCAATAAACTTTAGTCGGGTGGCTTTGTCTAAAAATTCTTTGTCAATTTTAAACCGAGATCGAATGACAATACCATCGTACAAATGAATTTTTGTTTCGATTTCTTCCTTGGAAGAAGAAAAATCTTCTTCATTGAGGCAACCCAATTTTTTCAAACCCTGTTCTAAAATAGGATGATTGTTATCAATGTGTAAAACCTTCATAATTCGTTGTTTGAAAGTGTGGTCTGTTGGGAAGAGGTATTTTTACAAAGTGGGTGTGTTATCGAAATACTCTTCTAATACTGTTCTTGATCGTTTGGGAAATTTTGTGATTTGACATCTTTGCTATACTGTTGGAAGGCATTGGACATGTCTTCGAACAAATTCAAATATCGACGTAAAAATCTCGGATGGAATTCATGGGTCATTCCCACCATGTCGTGGGTGACCAAAACTTGTCCATCAACGCCAGCACCTGCTCCAATTCCAATCACAGGAACCTGCAATTCTCGAGCTACTTTTTCTGCCAATGCTGCAGGAACTTTTTCCAAAACAATTGAAAAACATCCGAGCTTTTCAAGAGTTTTGGCATCGTTTATTAATTTTTCTGCCTCTGCTTCTTCTTTTGCTCTCACGGTATAAGTTCCAAATTTATAGATGGATTGTGGGGTGAGTCCGAGGTGTCCCATCACAGGAATGCCTGCTCCTAAAATTTTTTTAATCGAGTCTTTGATTTCTTTTCCTCCTTCAAGTTTTACAGCATGTCCTCCCGATTCTTTCATCATTCGAATGGCAGAGCGCAAGGCGATTTTCGGGTCGGATTGATAGCTCCCAAAAGGCAAATCGACGACCACTAAGCTTCGTTGCGAAGCTCTGACAACAGAACTAGCGTGGTAAATCATTTGGTCCAAAGTAATGGGCAGTGTGGTCTCGTGACCCGCCATGACATTGGATGCAGAATCTCCTACAAGAATGACATCAATATTGGCAGCATCTACGATTTTTGCCATGGTATAATCATAAGCGGTTAACATGGATATTTTTTCACCATTTTTTTTCATTTCAATCAATGAATTGGTGGTGACCCGCTTGTATTGCTTTTTGGCTGGTGACATTTTCGAGGAATTAAAATTCAGGCTGTAAAAATACACAAATCTTTGCAGATTTTTAGATAGGAGCCAATTGAAACCTGAAATGAGGTTTGAAAAGAAAAATGGATTTTTAAATTAAGCACAGAACTTTTCATATCTTGACCTTTCTAAAAAGGAGCTAAAAAGAGAAAATAAATGAAAAAAGAGGGGAAACACACATTGCATCCCGATAAATGGATAGATTTGTATGCAGATTATCTTTACAATTTTACCATTGCAAAAGTCAGCAAACAAGAAGTGTCGAAAGATTTGGTACAAGAAACTTTTTTTGCAGGCTTGAAATCAATGAAAAGTTTCGAAGGAAAAGCAAGCGAGCGTACTTGGTTGATTTCAATTTTAAAAAGAAAAATTATTGACTATTATCGCAAAATCAATTCCAACAAAGGGAAAGCAGAAGTGCGAATGAATTTTTACAGCGATGGTGAAAATGAAGGAGATTGGTTGGAAGAAAGAGTTCCTCAAACTTGGGGGAGTGATGCGGATAAAAAAATGGAAAATGAGGAACTTGGAAATGCACTAAACAATTGTATTGAAAAGTTGCCAGAAAAATACGCAATGGTTTTTAAAATGAAAACATTGCAGGATTTCAGTACCGAACAAATTTGTAAAGACTTGGGCATTTCTTCGTCCAATTTATGGGTAATTATTCACAGGGCAAGAACCCAACTGAGAAGATGTTTGGAAGATAATTGGTTTGTAAAATAAAAACGAGATGTTTAAGTTTAAAATTACTTGTGATCAGGCAACCACCATTTGCGACAAGTCGCAATATGGAAAGGCATCGTTCTTTGAGATTCTTCGATTGAAGATCCATTTTGTGCGCTGCAAATTTTGTGCTTTGTATTCAAAACAAAATAATAGAATGTCTCGTATTTTGAAAACAAATACAAGAAAGGACGCTATATGCTCTATGACCAAAGAAGAGAAAGAGGCGATTCGTACAGCATTTGAAAAGAAAACTTCGATTAATTGACCCTAATATTGACCCCACAAAGAAGAGCAGATGGATTTTTTACCAGAAAAAATTGACGATTACGTAGTAGCACATTCGCAGCAAGAACCAGAGATATTAAAGGAATTGAACCGTGAAACTTGGCAGAAAATATTGAATCCACGCATGTTGAGTGGTGATTTTCAGGGTAGAGTACTCTCCATGATATCCAAATTGATTCAACCCAAAATCATTCTAGAAATAGGAACATACACAGGATACTCTGCGCTGTGTATGGCTGAAGGAATGGCCAAAGATGGAAGGTTGCATACCATTGACAGGAATGAAGAGTTGTATGATTTTCAACAAAAGTATTTTGAGAAATCGAAGTATTCAGATCGGATTGTGCAACATGTAGGCAATGCACTCGAAATCATACCAACCCTTGAAGAAAAATTTGATTTGGTTTTTATTGATGCCGACAAGTCTAACTATACCAATTATTTTAATTTGGTAATTGAAAAAATGAATCCGGGTGGTGTTATTCTGTCAGACAACGTTCTTTGGAGCGGAAAGGTTGTGGAACAACTGGATCCTAAAGATATCGATACAAAAGCCTTGTTGGAATACAACAGGCGAATAAATGAAGATCCGAGAGTTGAAACCGTATTGTTGCCTATCCGAGACGGATTGACTATCAGCCGCGTAAAATAGCGATGGGTAAATTCTTAGATTTTAATATTTGAGTTGATTTGTCTTTTGACTAAAACTAGAACTTTCTTTTGATGGGCCCTGTGGCTTCGTCGATGTCTTCTTTTACAGCATCTACTTCTTTTTGAATGTCTTTGGTAATGTCTAAATCAACAGCGTGTTTTTCAGCACTCGTGTTGATCTCTCTTTTGATATCGTTGGTAGCATCTTTGATTTGGCGCATTCCTTTTCCCAATCCTCTGGCAATTTCCGGAATTTTATCGGCACCAAAAAGCATTACGACAATCAGGAGTACAATCATTACCTCAGGAGCTCCAATAAACAATACCATACGAATAAATATTTTCACAAAGATAAGGATTTGTCATGAATTCAAGATTTGTTTTGAGGAAATAGCTTTCAAATAAAAATTGCCGTCGGTCCTTGATATTTGTGTATTTTTGCCAATGAATTAATGTAAAAAACATCTTTCCATGAATCCCAAAATTCAAGAATACATAAATCATACACTAAGTCAAATCGCCATCATAGAAGAGGTAGAAGAAGTAGGTTTCGCGGACATTAAAATACATGATTTCAGAACCCATCACGAAAATGGAAAAGATTTTGTACATCAAAATGGGGAAAATTACGGGTTGGCTTATTTGGATGCGATTACGGAAGAAAGCGCCAAAAAGATTTCAAGAGAGCTCAAAAAAAACAAGAACCTAAGCGTCAAAACTTTGAAAGAGTTTGTTGAGAGACAGCGTTTGAAGTGCTATGTAAAAGGAGGTTCCAAATCATTTTTGACCTGGGAAAAAGGAGATGTAGGAGTCCTTTATTTGGAATTCAACGATGAAAAAAAGACGGTTGTTCCGAGATTTGTCAACGAGACGAAAGAGCGAAGTTGAATTTTGCACGTCGATCGTACATCACAATACTCCCAGCAACGGCTACATTCAAACTCATAGGAGTGTCAAATTTCACAAGATGGTGTGATTTTTCGATGGCAATTTTGGGGAGTCCATGATCTTCAGCCCCCAATAGATAGACACAACGCTTTGGGTGTTCAAAAGTTTCCAGCGGAACTGCTTTTTCGTCCAATTCTACGCCTACTAACATTGCGCCTTTGGGCAATTGTTGGTAGAAATCTTCAAACGTGTTGTAATGAAAATAAGGCATGGCACCTACTGCCTTGTGCGTATCACAGGCCTGCTTTGCATAACGATTTCCAATGGTAAAAATATAACTGGCTCCCATGTTTTGGGCAGAACGCCAAAGAACCCCCAAGTTTTCGGGAGTCTTTCCATTTTGAATACCGATGCCGAAAAAGCCTTGTTTGAGATTGTCGATCATTCTTGGAGATTTGTTTTGTGGACTTTGTCTGACGAGCCCCCGTTTATTTTTTTGTCAACATTCTTTTAATTTCGTTCAATTTCATGAGCGCTTCAATCGGTGTCAAAGAGTCTATATTGGTCGCTAATATTTCTTCTTTGATATCCTCCAACAAAGGGTCGTCCAATTTGAAAAAACTCAATTGCAGGTCTTCTTCCTCTGTGACCGACTTTAATTTTTCTTTGATGTCCTCATGGGTATGGTTTTTTTCCAATTGTTTGAGCATTCTATTCGCCCTATGAATGACTTGTGAGGGCATTCCTGCCAACTTCGCCACATGTATACCAAAACTATGTTCACTTCCACCTGGTACTAATTTTCGCAAGAAAATTACATTGTCTTTCAGCTCTTTTACAGAGACATTGAAATTTTTAATCCTTTCAAAAACATTGGTCATGTCATTGAGTTCATGGTAATGCGTCGCAAAGAGGGTTTTCGGAGCACTTGGATGTTCGTGCAGGTATTCTGCAATGGCCCAAGCAATGGAAATTCCATCATAGGTACTCGTTCCGCGTCCGATTTCGTCCAATAGGATCAGGCTTCGTTCTGAAACATTGTTCAAGATACTGGCTGTCTCATTCATTTCTACCATAAAAGTAGATTCTCCCATTGAAATATTGTCACTTGCTCCCACACGAGTGAATATTTTATCGACAATCCCAATTTTTGCATTTTGAGCGGGGACATAGCTTCCCATTTGTGCCAACAAAACAATCAAAGCAGTTTGTCTTAAGATGGCAGATTTACCAGACATATTGGGTCCGGTAATCATGATAATTTGTTGCGATGTACGGTTCAATACAACATCGTTGGCAATGTATTCTTCCCCAAAAGGAAGTTGTTTTTCAATGACGGGGTGCCGTCCATTTTTTATTTCTAGATTCGTACTATCTTCCAAAATAGGACGCACGTAGCTATTGTCTATGGCAGTTTTTGCAAAAGATCCCAAGCAATCTATTTTTCCTACAAGCTGCGCGTTTTGTTGCATGTCTTTGATATGAGTAGTCAGAAATTGAACAAGATTGCTGAAAATTTCTTGCTCGAGTTTGCCAATTTTTTCTTCTGCTCCTAGAATTTTTGTTTCGTATTCTTTGAGTTCTTCCGTGATGTAACGTTCCGCATTTACAAGAGTTTGTTTGCGAATCCATTCTTCAGGAACTTTGGCTTTGTGCGTGTTTCGGACTTCAATATAATATCCAAAGACGTTGTTGAAAGCAATTTTCAGAGAAGGAATTCCGGTGTGTTCCGACTCACGCTTCAACATACTGTCTAAGTAATCTTTTCCAGAGGTCGAGATGGCTCTTAAATCATCCAATTCTTGGGAGACTCCATGGGCAATACTATTTCCCTTTAAAATATTTACAGGAGCATCTTCAAAGAGTGTAGCTTCAATTTTTTCACGAAGTGCCAGACAATCTTTCAATTGACTTCCGATATCTTGTAACGAATGGTTGCTGCTTTTTTCAGCAGCTTCTTTGATGGGGAGAATTGCCTTCAGAGAATTTTTTAACGAGATGACTTCCCGGGGGTGTATTTTTCCTGTAGCTACTTTGGAGACCAATCGTTCGATGTCACTGATTTGTTTGATTTGGTACTGTACGATTTCAAAAAATTCGGGAGTGTCAATTAGATAGTTTACAATATTTTGCCTTTCATTGATCTGATTCAGATCTTTCAAAGGCAAGGCCAACCACCTGCGGAGCAAACGACCACCCATAGGTGAAATGGTGTTGTCAATGACATCTAATAAATTGACAGCATTGGCTTCTTTGGAAGTGTACAGTTCTAAATTCCGTAGGGTAAACCGATCCATCCAAACAAAATTATCTTCTTGAATTCGTTGGATAGAAGCGATATGTTGTATGCGGTTGTGTTGGGTTTCAGACAAATAATACAGCACAGCACCTGCGGAAACAATACCTTCCTTCAATTCGTGTATTCCAAAACCTTTCAACGAATTGACATGGAAATGATTCGTCAAATTTTCTTCGGCAAAATCGGTTTGAAAAACCCAATCATCCAAATGAAAAGCGTGCAATTCTGGGCCAAATATGGAAGCAAACTGTTGTCGGTGTTGTTTTTCAACCAGTACTTCACTGGGGCGGAAATTTTGCAATAATTTATCGATATAGGCAGTTGTACCTTGTGCGGTAAAAAACTCCCCTGTAGAGACATCTAAAAAAGAAACACCCAATTGTTTTTTTCCAAAATGCACCGCCGCTAGAAAATTGTTTGCCTTTGCTTGTAGAACTTCGTCGTTGAAAGAGACGCCAGGCGTTATCAATTCTGTGACGCCACGTTTCACAATTTTTTTTGTCATTTTTGGGTCTTCCAGTTGATCGCATATGGCAACACGCAGTCCTGCCTTGACCAATTTGGGCAGATAGGTGTTCAAAGAATGGTGCGGAAAACCTGCCAACGCAGTTTCTGAATCGCTTCCAGCACCCCGTTTGGTCAGGGTTATATTTAAAATACGCGCACATTTGATGGCATCTTCTCCAAAAGTTTCATAAAAATCACCCACTCGAAACAGCAACATCGCATCCGGATATTTTATTTTGATACCGTTGTATTGCTTCATCAAAGGGGTTTCTTTTTTCACTTTCGTTTTTGCCAAAATAATCGTGTTTAATGCGTTGTTGCGAATTTACGTTTTTTGATTTTCAAGCGCAAGAGATAAAGTTCCTTGCCACTGAAAGTTATCACATGGGAAAGGGAGAATTGAATATTGTCGAGCCAATTTTAGGGTTCAAATTAGCATCCAAATGGAACGTATTACTTTGCCCCCTTTAAAGCCCTCTTTCTTTTTTGATTTGCTCGTAGGCTTCTTGAATTTTTAGAAATTTTTCCTCTGCACCTTTGAGATGCTCTTCTCCCAAATGTTTGACCTTGTCAGGATGGTGTTTTTTCACCATTTTACGGTAGGCAGCTTTGAGTTCTTTGTCAGTGGCTGTTTTTTCAATTTCTAATATTTTATAGGCGCTTTCGGAATTTTTGTAGAACATGGCTTTGATCGAATCAAAGTCATAGGAACTGATGTTCAAATAACCGGCTATTTTTTGCAGCATATCCAGTTCATCAGGAGTCACCACCTCGTCTGCTTTTGCCAAGGAAAAAAGATAGTGCATCAATTGCAATCGAGAAGCATGTTGCATTTGTTGTCGAATTTGCAAAGAAATTTGACGTACGGAAATGTCTTTGTTTTGAATGATGCCTTTGAACAATCGAAAAGCATGATTTGCTCTGTCCTTACCGTACATTTTTACAAAATAAGCGCGGACAAAATCCAATTCACGAGGGTCTATTTTCCCATCAGCTTTGATTACAAAAGACGAAAGGACCAACAAGCTTATCTCAAAATCACCGGAATGTGTTGTCTTTGAATGACGATTTGCTTGTTGTCGAAAATCTTGAAGATCTTTTTGTGTAAACCCATCAATTACATTGCCAATCATGTAGCCCAGTAAGGCACCAATAGGTCCTCCAAAAGACCATCCCAACCCAGCACCGAGCCATTTTGTAAAACTTGCCATCTTTCATTTTTTAGGTTGCTAATATAAGTGTTCTGTTTTTCTTGAGAATTTGAATGAAGTTAAGAAAGTCTTAATTTCCGATCGTAGAATCTCTTTTGTCTCGAGCAAGACAGTAGTTTTAAAACGGCGGTGTTTTAGAATATAAAATATAGATCTCACAACGCTAAATTCTAATATTCTGAATGCAATGTGTATCTTTGCCATCTGAAATGTAACATTTAAAGATATAAAAATATGTATCCACAAGAATTAACAGCACCTATGGAAGCGCAATTGGTTGCTGCAGGCTTTTCAGCATTGAAATCGTCTGAAGAAGTAGAAAACACGTTAAAATTAGAAGGCACGGCTTTGGTCGTTGTCAATTCAGTATGCGGATGTGCAGCAGGAACCGCACGTCCAGGAGTAATTGCTTCTTTGGAAGGAGCAGCAAAACCAGCACATTTGGCAACAGTTTTTGCAGGTGTTGATGGAGATGCAGTGGCAAAGGCACGAGAATTCATGATTCCTTTTCCTCCCTCTTCACCAGCAGTCGCTTTGTTCAAAGATGGCCAGTTGGTACACATGTTGGAACGCCATCATATTGAAGGACGTTCTGCCGAGATGATTGCAGATCATTTGAAAGAAGCCTATACAGCTTACTGCAAGTAAGTAGTTTTGAAACAATAAAAAAAGCGATTGAATTTTCAATCGCTTTTTTTTCATTATTTTTTATTTTAAAATCGTTTTCCGACAGAGATTCCGATTCTAGGAACCACCTCTTTGGACAAATCAGTATTGAACAGGTTTCTTCCAATACCTGCGTGAAAGTCAACGACAAATCCATTTTCGGAAAGGTACTTTCCTCCGAATCCAAGTCCCAAGGCAAAATCAGTATACGAATCTGGGTCTCCTAATTCTTCAGGGTCTAAATCACCTGTGTTTACCGCACCAAATAATTCTCCAAAGAAATTCACATTGTCTCTTTGAAACAAATGTTGTCTGTAGTAAGGAGTAACCACTAACTTTTGAGAGTAACGAAAACTAGCCGCTTTTTTTTCAAAATTAGAAAGAACAGAAATACCCACAGAGGATTCTTCATTCATGATATATTCATAGGAAATGTCCAAACTTTTCAATGCCAAGACGTCAAAAATATCGATTTTTATTTCTTTGTTGTTTTGTGCTGAGCTTGCAACGCTCATTGCAAGGACCACTAAAAAGAGAATTTTTTTCATGTTTTTAAGGAAATTGTTGAAGCAAATGTACCATTTATTACTGATATTCTAAACCTTCGCTAATGAAATCCAGATTTCTAAAACAAAACAAGTTAAAAATTGGCTCTTACCTGAATATTTCCGGTGTGTATGGCAATATTTTGATCGCTCTTTCTTCCAGAATAGTTGAGGTTTAAATACAGAATTTTGGTCAATTTTTTTTGAAATACGACATTCCAAACGTAGTTGTTTCCCGGTTGCAATCCGTCGAGCATTTGATAAGAGGATGCTCGATTTGCATCTCCTTCAAAATTGTAGTTATAAAAATTAAAGTCACTCACCAATGCGCCTTTTTTCGGATGGGAGAATTGAAAAGATGTTCCCAACTTGTGCGCTTTTAAATGAGCACCAAGCAGGCTTTCATTTTTCACTACATGGTCATAATTTAAAGAGAAGTTTGTTGTTTTTGTATGTTTAAAAGTTAGTTTAGAACGCAGGTCTTTGGTTTCAATTAGGTAGTTTCTATCTTCAAAATTTTCCGATGTGTTCTGAAGAGAGGAAAGCACTCCATGGAGGTCAATGAGCCAGTAAAATCCTATTTTATGTTGGAATATAACTTGGTCACTGCGCAACTTGTTTTCTACAAATCCAATTCCTAAATTATTCCGATTTTGCGCGTTGGAATGCGTGTAGGTAGTGGAATATTTTTGTTGTCCTCTGTTAAAAAAAAGACTGTTACGAAAGTTGTATTGCACGCCCATATTGTTTTCGTTTGAAAGGTCAAAGGGATTGAAGTGAAAGCTCTTCTTACCTCGCTTTTTTTGCAAATCAATCAATACAAAAGATTGGTTTTGGAAGGGGGAAAGGAATCGTAAGAATTTCTTTTTTTTCGACAACATACCAAAGTCTATGTGCAAGGATTGGCTGAATTTTGTACGGTTTATTTTGGTGTATTGAATGCTAGGCAAGACTACCCTTAAATAGGCCGCTTCGTCTGAAAATTTAGCAATTTCAAATTCATTGAATTCTTCCTGACCGTTGTTGTTGTAATCGATCCAAGTATAATATCCTTGTCCTGGTTCCGTTTTTATGTAGGTAAACTCTTGCCGCGGCAATACCCCTGAAGAGGTTTCGTACAAGGTGTTCAAATGGATGAAATTTTCAAACAATTGCTGTTGGTAATTGACTCTAGAATTCAGGTTGTTTTGATTTTCAAAAAACAAGTTATTGACCTCTCTATAGTTGGCGTAGAGCGATAAATTGCTACGTTCGTTTTTGATCCATGTCGCCTGCAAGTAATAATTTTTAGAACGGTTGACAGTGGTTAAATTGTGATTTCGCACGCTGTCATTTGTCCGAAGGTTGATTCCTATTTTTGTAAAAATTTTGGTGCTATCTCCTACCCCCAAATAAGTATCCAAAGAAATGAATTTTTGATTCAAAGGTTGGGCGTCACCCGTCGTTTTGTTTTTTGTTTGGTAATTTTCAGAAGCCACCAAAGCACCGGTCCAAATTTTGTTGAAATGTTGTTTTATTTCAGTGTGTGTTTTTATAAAAGTAGTTTTTTCTGTGTCTGTTTCGCTGTGTAAGATACTCGCCTGACTTTTTATTGCGGTATTTTTTATGCTCAAATCGGTTGAAAACAGCTGTCGTTTCCCGTGAAAATGATCGCCCAGGTTCAAGCGTTCCACGCTGTAGTGAAAGTGTTTGTTTCTTTTGTTAGAAAGGGTGAATGAGGAATGCAAAAGCGCCTGGTCTCCTGAGGTATTTTGTATTCCCCAATCTCGAGAAAATTCGATGTTGTAAACCCGCTGTACCGTTTCGAATCGATCTTGTAAAAAATCAAAATTTACAGCACTTTTTAGCAGCCATGTTTTATCGGTATAGATTTGCTCCCATGAAATTTTGCTCGCCAAACCTTTGTTTTCGCTGTCCTCTATGTTGGAGAAGAGATTTTTGTCAGCGTCACTGAAAGCAACTTCAGCGGCAATCGACGTTTTTTCAGACGGCGTATATTTCAAATCAGCTACGGCAACTTGTAATTTTGTGGGGGCGACTAACTGTAGTTGTGTACGATAGTCTCCTTGATTTTTTCCGAGGTATTGGTATATCTTTCCGAAGGGGTTGCTTTCTAAAAAAATGTAATCTCCTTGATTGGTTCCCACAAATTGAAAGGTCACACGGTAATAGGTTTGGTTTGGGTTCTCCGTTTCTGCATACTCAAATACACCCGTTTGCGTTTTTGTGTATTGGATTTTATTTTCGTTGTATTTTTCTTCTATCCCTCCGCTTGAAACCATTTTGCTTGGGTCGTTTCCTGCCTCCTCTAGAATTTTTTTCTGGTCCGAGGTCAAATTCAATTGCAAAGGTTGGTTTTTAGAGTCGTTTTCAAGATAAAAATGCCCACCTATGCTGAGTTTTTCACTCGTGTGTTTGGCTTTGTTGTAGGTGACAAAGCGCGTGTAATTTCTGTCGGAATATTGAAACTCACAACGAATACGCATATTGGCAGTGATGGGGTACGTGGGGGTAAAGGTAATCTCAGCCGTATTGTAGTCGATTGTATAATCGTTTTGAGTACCTCTTTTCAAAGGAATTCCATTGACGTAAACAGTCTCACTGTCCGATAAAATAATTAGAAACAATTCCCCATTAGGCCCTTGTAATTTATAGGGCCCTTGGTTGCCTTCAATACCGGGAAACGTATTTCTAGTAAAACGTCCGCGAACCAGAGCTCCTGAGGCTGAAATTTCGGTGGGTTCTTCTTTGGAAGACAGGCGAGTATCTACGGAAATTCCCGATACTTTTTTGTCGAATTTTAAAAAATGACTTTCACGATTTGACAATTGAATATCTCCTGCTTTCAAGCTCCAGAGATCGCTAAATAGTTCCATATAAACCCGATCAAATTCTTCAATATTTTGAGAGTACCCATTTTTTTGAATGGGAATACTACTATCAGAAATAGCGGCGCGTAAGGTGATTTTCTCAGAGAGCTTTCCCGATATCTGAAGGTCTAAGGCCGCGTTTAAAACAGCATCTTGATTGCTGCCAATCTGAAATCCTCGGGACAAACTTCCTTGTGTGTACAATCCTTCAAGAGGCGCAGTGTTGTTCTTTTTTTTCCAGGAATACAATTGACTGTTTTGAGTGCGGTACGGGACAATCAAATTTTCGTCCATATCCGTATAGGGCTTTGTCAAAAAATGGGGATACGAAGTGTACACGATGGTAATTTCACGGTTTTCTTTGGCGTTGAGGTAGACCACTCCTTTTGCAAAATCGACCCGATAGCTGTCTTTGGACAAGGGGACCTGGTTTTTTAAAATCTGAAAATTGACAGGGCTGATGCTGACTTTTGAAAATTGGAGGGTGTCCGAAGTAGGGTGAAGGGTCGTTTTTTTTCTATTGGAAAATTTCGTCTGTGCAGAAAGTCCAAGGCAAAGAAAGAAAAAGAAAAAACAACCAAATTTGTTCATGGATACTATAACGTTCGTATCGCAAAAATAGTTTGCTTTTTTTTTAGTTGACCACTTTCGTAAAAAAATCTTCTTTTCAAGGATAACGGTTCTTCAAAAGCTTCAAATTTCAACAAAACCAACGTTTCATAAAAAATGCATATTCAATCCCTAAAAAGTCAAACCCCAAAGATAGTTTTGGAATTTTCTGTGGTGATTTTTGCAATTTCTGCGATCGATACGCCATAAATGTCTGCCAATTTCTGAGCAATGTTTGGAAGGTAACTGCTTTCGTTTCTTTTTCCCCTAAACGGAGTAGGTGCTAGGTAAGGCGCGTCGGTTTCGAGAACGATTTCAGAAAGTGGGATTTCCTGTAAAAATTGATCTATCTTTCCATTTTTGAACGTGACCACACCTCCAATTCCCAGTTTCATACCGTAAGAAATGGCTTTTTTTGCTTGGGCAAGGGTTCCGGTAAAACAGTGAAAAATTCCGAACAAGGCCTCGCTTTTTTCTTTTTCTAAAATTTCAAAAACTTCTTCAAAAGCATCTCGACAATGGATATTGATAGGCATTTTTCTTTCTTTGGCCCATTGAATTTGGGTTTGGAAGGCGTATTGCTGTTCTTTGATAAAAGTTCGGTCCCAATACAAATCCATGCCAATTTCGCCGACGGCATAAAACTTCCGATTGTCGAGCCATTCTTTGACCAAGGTCAATTCTTCTTTCACATTTTCTTTGACATGAGTGGGGTGCAAGCCCATCATCAAAAAGACATTTTCAGGATAGGCGGTTTCTAAAGCCAGCATGCTCTGTGTATACTCACTGTCAATGGCAGGGATAAAAAAACGGCTCACTCCAGCTGCGATGGAACGCTTTATGACGGCATCTCTGTCTTCTGCAAATTGTTCGCTGTACAAGTGGGTATGGGTATCGGTAAGAATCATCTTGTTGTGTTATCTTTGAGCAAAAATAGCATAAAATGGCAAGTCTCAAGAAAAGCTACTTGAAAAAAGAATACCATTGTATTCCCTTTAAGATTACGAATACAAATCATTTGGTCGTAAAGGTCAAATTGAATGGTAAAAAAGGGCGATTTATTTTAGATACTGGTGCGTCCAATTCTTGTATTGGTTTTGAGACGGTCCCTTATTTTTCAGCAGAGACCATCCCTTCTGAGGTCACGGCATCCGGTGCTGGATCCATGGGTATGAAAACAGCAAAGTCCGTGGGAAATTCATTGCGAATAGCGGGGTGGAAACATAAAAATTTCGACTTGGTCATTTTTGATTTGTCACCTATAAACCAGGCATTGAAAGAACACGGCGCAAAAAAAATCAAAGGGATTCTCGGTGCAGATATTTTGATAAAAGCCGAGGCAGTCATTGATTATTCAAAGAAGCGCCTGTATTTGAAATAGTTTTGAATGTTGAGCTGATTCTTTTTAACCAAAAACCAAAAATCCAAGATTCAAATTTCCCGCAACGATTTTCCTTCTGTATTTTGTAGTGCATCACTTTTAGCACTTCCAATAATTTGCGAAGAATAAATGCCCGTATTTCCAGAAAATAGATAAGCAGTTACGCAAGCAATGGCAATAAAAACACCCGCTTCTATGCCAAACAATTCAATGCCCATAAGCGTACACGCGATTGGAGTGTTTGTAGCTCCTGAAAAAACAGCAACAAAACCCATTCCAGCTAGCAATGCCATTGGCAAAGGCAAAAATAAGGACAATGCATTTCCCAAAGTAGCTCCAATAAAAAATAAGGGAGTGACTTCACCTCCTTTGAAACCAACCCCAATGGTAAAAGTGGTCAATAAAATTTTGATGGCAAAATCATAAGACGGCAAAGGTTGTTCAAAAGCTTCCACAATGGTGGGAATTCCCAGTCCGATATATTTGGTAGTACCCATGAAAAATACACAAATCGCGAGGATAGCTCCTCCTATAAAAGGTCGTAGAGGGGGGTATTTTATTTTCGCCGCTAGGTTTTGAAACCCGTGAATCCCTTTTGAGAAAAAAGTACTCACCACGCCAAAAAAGATGCCGCATACAATGGCAATTAAAAAACCGATGAGTGACATGTCGGGAACAACATCAATGCTGTAATGGGTGTGAGGAACCCCCCAAGCGGTACAGGTATAATCTGCTACAATGGCAGCTAAAAAACTAGGAATGATGGCGTCGTAACGCATGCGACCAATCACCATAACCTCTAAGGCGAAAATAGCCCCTGCCAAGGGTGTGCCAAAAACAGACGCAAATCCAGCAGAAATTCCCATGACAATGAGAATTTTTCGATCGTTTTTGTGGAAGTTTAAAATTTTAGAGAGTTGGTCGACAATCGCACCGCCCATTTGCACGGCAGTTCCTTCTCGTCCAGCAGAACCACCAAACAAATGTGTAATAACGGTTCCGATATAAATCAGAGGAGCCATTTTAAAAGGAATGATGTCTTTGGGTTTGTGCAATTCATCAATGAGCTGGTTGTTTCCTTTGACTACATTTTTGCCCCAATAATGGTACATCCATCCAACGGCGAATCCTCCGAAGGGGAGCAGCCAAATAATCCATTTGTTTGACTCACGGGTATCGGTAGCCCAAAATAAAGAAACCAATAAAAGTGCTGAGGCCGAGCCTACCAGCAACCCTGAAGCAAGGGACAATGACAACCATTTTAGCAGGTATCTAGAAAGTTGAGGGTACTCTGAAAGAGCGATGCGTTTTTTAAAGGCATTCATGGAAAACATACTTTGTCATTGCAAATATAGGCAATTGCAGGCATTGCGAATTTTTTACAAAAAAAACCTAACAAATTCATAAAAATCTGTCAGGCTTCAAAAAAAGAGCGTCTTGTTTAAGCGCTTGTCTTTCCGTGTACGAATCCGATAAAACCTCCCATAATGGCCGTTGAAAAACTGTCAATCAGTATGCCGATAATGAAATGATTGGCGTGGAATTCTTGAGCGCTGTACATGAAAAAATTCATACCAATGGCATACAACAATCCGATGACAAAACCTGTTTTGAGTCCAGTGCTAAAAGTTCGTATCCCAGCCCATTTTATAAAAATGAGCGCATGCAAAAACGCGTAGAACAAACATCCCAAAGCAATAAAAGTCAAGGTGTTCGCATTTTCTTCTTCCTTTGGAAAGATTTCTGTGAAGAGAATACCGTAGCACAACCATCCCGTGAGGACGTAAACAACAAACCCTGTGATACCAGAGCTTACAAAACTTTTTACATTCATAACCTTTTCATTTATTGATGAGTACTAATTTTGAAATTAGTAAAAAATAGTCGCAAAGGAAGCTTTGGAGTCCACAAATAAATAAGTGGGAAACGAACTGTTGTTTTCTGAAAAGTAAAAAGCCCACGCAATTTTGCGTGGGCTTGATACATTTTTTTAAAATGAAAGTATTCTTATTGCCTTATCTTTTGATCACTTTCGAAGTAGAAACACTTCCGTTTGCAATCACTCTGATAAAGTAAAGTCCACTCGGCAATCCAGAAAGATCGTTGCTGTTTTTCAACACCAATTGACCAGAAGTATTGTAAATATCTCCTGTAACATTGATCAATCCTGTGGTTGGGTTTGGAGCAACGCGAACTTTTTCGGCGTCTACATTGCCAACGCTAGCGGTTGCACAGCTATTCGCTGTATTAATTGGCGCAGAAAAATCTGCAATTCTAAGCATCCAATTACCACCCATAGAAACCTTACTCCACAATATTTCGAACTTGGTAGAATCAGGTGCACCGTTCGCATAGGTTAGTCTGATTGTTGCTGTGCCATCAACTAAGGTCATAGCCCCTACAGTGCTCGCCGCATCCTCTTGGGCTCCAATACCCAAAAGATCAACGGGATCGCCATCTGCGGAAGTAATCGATACATCCACATTGTTTGCGTCAACACGTTCTACTGTAAGCAATACAGCAGAGGCAACTTCAGCTTCTATATTAAAGTGAGTCACTTGTGTTTGGCAATAATCGTCAGGCGTTGGGCTCACTGTAAAATTAATAGTTATCGTATTGTTCGCGGTTCCATCCTGAGATGTTACTACAACTGTGGTGGCTCCAGGAAGACTCGTTGCAGCTGTAATAACTACAGTTGCATTGGTGTCCGTTGTCGTAGCTACTACTGTAGGTACTGTAGTTGTTCCTGCTGCAAGTTCTACATCATAACTAGAGGTGTTGGTACCAAAATTAGCAA